>MDTG01066926.1_pt1 | contig 17069 bp, 27 predicted proteins | sample 811421 | NCBI WGS metagenome assembly MDTG01 (sample SAMN05326645, study PRJNA326480) | marine metagenome | isolation source: seawater | place: Pacific Ocean: South East | collected 2011
ACTAAATCAATTAACGCACTAGTATCTTTATAATTATGAAAATTTGGTATTTGTTTAATGCAATTAACTATAATAGTATCATCTACTGTATTAGGTAAATAATGATTACTTATTTTTTTTTGATTATCCCTAAATAGATATACACATTCCAAAATGATCAATATTTTTTCGTAAAATCCTACTATCTCTTCATCTACATCGTCTTGACGTAATGTAATGGGTGTCTTTCTCGCTTCTAGTATATGATAATCGGTATAATCAAATGGACACGTATATACAGCCAACATTTCAGTAAAATCATAATTGTCTATAGATAAATCTTTATCAGACATATATTGTACTTACATCTAATATAAAATATCATTTACGGTATTTTATAGTAGTTAGTTAAAGATCTTCGTCACAGAATTCTACGGCATACTTGAAACGAATCATTAAATCCTTGGTGTTTACATTAGGATTCTTAAATATAACCGAAACGACAAGAATGTGTTGAATACCATCCTTGCACTCACCAGAGTTCGATACAGTGGCACCCGCTAAATCTTGACCTATTTGCTGTCCCTTTTGAAGTAAAATGCGCTTAATATTCGACCATTTCAACGAGCAAAGTACAACACAACTTTCAATGTCTACTAGAGTGCTAATACGCGAAAGTTCCTTGGTAAGTTCAATCTTAGTGCAAAGATCAAAGCATTCACGTTTTACTCCTAAATCTGCTTCAAGATTTTCAAATACAGCCTCTGTTAAGTTAAAACTAATGTCTCCACCATTCATGGTGCGATCATCACCTAAAAACGAAATTAGCGATGTAGCAGAAGCATCAAGTAGAGCAGCAGGATTTACGCCAAAGGTTTCACCGTCGGTGTAGTAAAATAGGGTACGGAATTCTTCTACCGATATAGCACCAATAGTGTCTAACGTAATAACATGCATATTATCTTCAATAGCAACACCAGAGAGTGGTTGACCAATAGCAGCAACATCAATTGTTTGAGAAAATGTAAAAAATTCCAAAGGTCTGGTATCAAAATCACCAAATAGGTAATCTTCCGAAGAACTCATTATAGTATTACAAAAGAAAAAAAAAAATAGTTAAACTATTTCATTTTTTTATCTTATTTATAATGTCATTATATGTAATGTTATCTATACTCATGTAAGTTCGTATTCTTCCTAAAACATCTTTATCATATTCTTGTGATTCTGGTTTTCCAAAAATACTATGGTATATTTCATATTCAGCTGAAATACGAATCATGGTAGTTTTATAAAGCATACGAGTACCTTCACCACCATCATTATAAACCATTTTTTCTAAATGGTCTAACTCCTCATGTTCGTTATAAACGCGTTCAACGAATGTTAGTATATTTCTATAAAATTCTATATCAGAATGTTTCTTATAAAGTTCTAACTCTTTTTTTAATATTGAAACAATAAAAATATTTTCATAGATTTCCGACCAATTTTTTTGTAATATAGGTATAACTAAACGAGTCATCATCCTACTTTTCCATCTTTCAAATTGTATATCGTGAGAATTATTATTATTATTACCCATTGAAAATGGTTTCCCTGTTAGATTTAAGGGATGTATCTGATTTGATCCGCTTAAAGTTAACATTGTATACTATATATACTATGTTAATCTATTATTTTCCACAAGCACAACCCGTTTTATTATAGTTTGGCGTATGTATATGTTGATAACTTTTTAACCCCGAGGTATACTCTCGTTTCGGTTTTTCACGATGAATATGCCACGGATATTCAGATTTTATGGTCTTTTTATAATGATAGGTTTCATAAGGCAGATGTTTATCACACCTATCTTTACCATTATCATAGTGAATAACAGAACTAAAATGACCTGGATAGTCATGTTCGCTACAAGAACCACTATCGTGTCGTTTCCCTGGACAACAATGAGGATGATAGTGTTTTTTTGTATAATCTAATGGATCACAACAACCTATTTTGTTTTTAATAATTGGTGGTAATGGATAAATGGGTAATAATGATTTAAATGGACGATGTTCCGTCATATAATACTTAGTAAGATTAGTTTTATAGTGTAATATTTTATTATACACCTATTTCTATTTCTTCATACCGTCTTAATACTTTGTTGTATTTTGTTATTTTCCGTGGTTGTTTAATATTAGGATTCATTTTTTGATGAAATTGTTTTTTTGCAGATGCCTTTATTCTAGGAAAGATAGAAAACGCATTGATATTTTTCGTTACTGCATCCCTTCCACAATTATCCTTGTTGGATATAGAAGGATGTCTTACCTGACTTATTTTTTTAAACTGACTAGGATATAATTCTTCGTAATAACAACACTTATCATCCATTTTAGGCCCACATTTACAATAGACATATTTTGCACACGCTTGTTTCTCGCCACATTCGTCTAACTTAATTTTTACTGGAAAAGAAAAGGTTTCTGATGGATTATTATTATTATTATTATTATTAAAATGCCCATAAGGAAATAACCCTTCTAAACAATCATCAGTCTTTAAAATTTTTTCACATTTGTTACAATAATCTAATGTACAATCTCTTACATGCGCATATAACTCATCATAACATAACTCACTTTCTAATCCATCTGTTAAAGAAGAAGGTACATCAGCACACGTAAAACAATTTGGATTATTATTTAAATAACTTCTAGTTGCATTCATAAATTCTTGATAACTTTTAAAATACACTATTTCTAAATTGCTATAATCTACGATTACTCCTTGATCCTCTTTATCGGGTGATTTTTCTCTTAAATATTTCATCATTTCATTACCTTTTTTTCTTTGATTTAAATCAGAGGATGAAACCGTATTTCCATGATTAAATACACGAAATCTTCCCATTGTAATAGTTAGTATGATGATAGATTTTATTTTATACAAACAATATACTTGATTTAATTTCTAATGATACTATACTGACAATGCATGCTATCTATGGTATTCTATATCTACTACTATTGTTTATATGTATTTATTATTTATGTGCCATACAATGCACTTACAATACAATCTACGAAGGCCTTAGTAATGATACAAGTTATATTTTTGGTTATGGATCCTTAGTAAATACAAAGAGTCGCAATAGCACAAGTGTTACCATCGCACAACCTGTTATTATACATAAAGAGTTTTCTTATATACGTCAGTATAATACTAGTCAACCAAAATTACCAGCTTTAGGGTTAATAAAGATTACAGAGTCCACAAAACAAATGCCTATCAATGGTGTAGTATTTAAAGTAAATGATGAACAATTAAAACGTTTCGATAAACGGGAAGGGGATTATACTAGAATTCGTGTACCTACAAACTATATTGACTCCTTTGATAAAACCATTGACTCTTCTTTGCCTATATATACCTATATTCCTAAACCCAAACCCTATTGTAATAACTGTACTAAACCTATCGACTACAACTATATAGAGTTACTAAGTGATGGCTTTAAAGAATATGGGGATGCATTTTATAATTTATTTGTAAAAACCACGCAAAATCTACCCAATGTCAACTAATTATCTTCCATAATGCCGGATTATCACTTGTGATATCCGCCAAACGTACGGTACCTTCTATCCTAGTTTTTCCTTGATAATCGGATCCTATCTTGGTTGTATATTCCAAGGATAAATGAGGTATTTCTGAAAAATCGCCTGGATATTTTTTACTTTTGGTTTCCATATCCAAATAAGTCGTTGGATGCATGGTTACGTAATAGCCCCACGCATCTAACAAATCCTCTTTATATTGCTTAGGAAACAAAACTACGGGGTTATGTATCACTATATTTACTTTTGAAATACCATTCCATAGTAACTCTCGGTAATATTGATATGCGTTTTCATAAGACATGTTACACATAATGGTTATGTGGGGAATATGTTTTATAGTGTGACCAATATCATCGGGTTTTAGTACAATCCATACACCATACTTGTAACCCATAATTCTACGTATGATAACTATATATTTTTATTTATACCAATTTAAATATTATAGACATAGTATAATCATAAAGATGAAGGAAAGTGAAACCCCCTATGTTAAAATAGACGCAGATCGCCAAGGAGGATTTGGGAATATTCATCTAACTCAAGATACTCCACAAACCATAGAAATGGATACGATTCAACCTATTTCTAGTGAGACCGACACATTAACCAAATCAACAATTATTCCTGTACAGTGGTCTTCGCTGTGTTCGTTTGACCTAGAGTCTTGTTTCGTGAGTGTCTATGTACCTTGCCATGTCATGGGGAAAGTAGGTCAACACATAGGATTTGGTTATCCTTCTCTTTTTTTACTATATGGATTCTTTTTTACTATTTTCAACTACTGCTATTATGTATTTTCTTATGGTATTACTCCTGTTTGCCCAAGTAATCATTACACTGATTGGTGCTTTTTAATATATGATAAACATGAATGCATGAAAAGTTACACTAAATTAAATGATAAGGTATTATGTAACTATAATCACGATTATCATACTTGTTATGCAGCAGATAGTCCTTGTATTAGTGAACACGAATATACTATAACATGGACTTCATGGTGTTTTTTAGAAGTGATTACATTAAGCGCCATCACTGGAATTCATGTATATGCTCGTCGCAGTTTAAAACAAACACAAAAACTTCCACAGGATACTAAATGTAAAGATTTCTTATATGCATTATATTGTGGTACTTGCTCTTTAGCTCAACAATATAGGGCGTTGGATATGGAAGAAAATACTATAGTGGAACTATAAAAATGGAAACCTCTCTTTTACATTTTAATACAGGGGCAGCTATACTTTTTACTATACCAGTATGCTGGGGAGTATACGAATTACGTAAACTAAACAAGTTACTAGAATCTTATAAAACTACTGTAGATGCATTAACACCTAAAGTAATTTCTACTACAAATATGATGGATGCTATCACCAAAGAACAACTAGAGGAGTATCCTTTTATAATGAAACTTAAAGTATTAGTAGAAAAATCTAATCGTATTCTACATTAGTCTTTCCTTTTTTATCGTCTTCTACTGGCGTACCTGCTAGGGTGGTTTCATCTGTCGCCGCTGCCGCCGCTGCCGATTTTGCGTATTCAGGTACAATGTTTTCACTTTCAAACAACTCTTTGCGAATATCCGCTTTAGCTGTGGGTGAACCTGGATCAGCGTCTATTACAGCATTTCCAATGTTATATAAATTATCATTTGTATCTATATTTTGAGTTAAACGATTTCCTGATTCCAATGCCTTCTTTTTATTTTCCTCTATTGCTTCACGTTTAGCATCTTTTACACGCTGCTCAAAATAATCTTTTGCAGCTGCATCATTTTCCTGCTTTTCATGGATCAACTTATTTAATTCCTCCTCTAAATGCTCCACCTTACCCGTCTTGTAAGCATCGGGGTCCCAAGGCATCCAAGTACCAATTGGACCCACGTAAATATCAAAATGAGGATCTATTTCTCGTAATGATTTTGCTCTTGCTTCTGCTTCTCCTTGTGTAGAATAACTACCACGTATCTTAATACCACGAACTGATGTTTGGAACTGATGCGCCTCATTAAAGACGTTGGTCAGTCTATCTTCGTGGACATCTAAAAAGGTTTTATATTCTTCCGTAATATCAATTGAATTTAATTTATCCTTTTCTTCACTCATAAAATCTTTAAAATCATTGTTTAGGGATGTTCCATCTAATTCATATTTATAAGCTACAAAATTAAGGAACTGATTGTATTTTTCCATGGACTTGTGAAAATCCCACGTTTTTAAAAACTCCTGAAACAAATAATGTTCCCGATCCTTTAGTATTTTTTCAGGAGATACAAAAGATATACATGCAAACTTTTGATTCGCAATAGGTTTATCCTCATCTAGCATATCAATGTATTTAGGGTTTTTAGAACCGTCGGTCAAGTTTTTTTGCTCATAACTACTTTTATTCGCCATTTTAAATAAATTGATACAATTGTTTTAAGTTTTTTTCTTCTAACATATTATAATGCTTCAATCGTTTGATTTTGGTGAACTTGTTAAACGCGCCGTAAAATACATTATAGAAGGTATTATGGTAGCGATTGCTGCTTACGTCATCCCAAAGAAAGCTCTTAACATAGATGAGATTGCTCTTATCTCCCTTTCTGCTGCTGCCATCTTCTCGATCCTTGATACCTACATCCCAAGTATGGGTGTAACTGCTCGCTCCGGTGCCGGTTTCGGTATTGGTGCCAACCTCGTCAAATTCCCCGGGGGTTTCTAAGTCATAACCTCAAATAGTTAGTTTCATAATGTCATGTAAAGACACTATGAAAAAATATTTATACACACAAGCGCTTATATATGACTCTATAACAACATACCCATACTAACAAGGTAGCAAAAAACATGATAAAGTAGTACTTGGGATCTATATCCATTTAATAATATATACAATTATTAAATGGGATTCTTTTTTACGCGAAAAAAACGTTCCTTGCGTAAAAAACAAACGTTAAAACGAAAAAAACAAGAAAACAAAAATAAAGTTATGATAATAAATGACCACGAAATTAAAGGTTGGCGAGATGCCATTAAAAAGAAAAACTTTAATAAAATGATAGTAAAGGCACATCGCCGAGGTATTAAAACAATTATTGTAAAAGATGATGAATATGCGGATAAAAAATACAATGTACCAAATGAAATGAAAAAACGGAAACTACTTTAACTTTAAGTGTAGATATACATATTTTTTTTCCATTTTATATTTTCCTAGTAGAGTATAAAATGTCTTCTACCATTAACAGACCGGGAATGACATCTCATCTAGCCCAGGAGACACTACTAGATGGGATATACCAGAAATCCATTGATGCCGCTGATGCCAAGACGAAGGAAGAGGAGGAGGCGGCTGCGGCGGCGGTAGTAGCAGCGGATGAGGCGGCGGCGAATGAAGGCTTATTCACGAAAAATCTGTTTGAAAACTGGATTGCCCCCAGCGACATCTCTACTACAGAGGATGCGGATAAAGTAAAAGCGCGCAGTCTCGTGAATGATGCGGTAATCTTGACTAGTGACGGCAAAATGGATGATAATGGTAACGTGATAGTAGGTGCAGTAGAGGAAGCAGTAAACGCATTATTTACCTTGTATCAATCGCTCCTGTCGGAGGTGACCGGGACAGAAATGATAGTTCAAGGGTTAGTTGTAGTGGGGAGTGAATATTTTAAACAAGCAGATGACTTTAGAAATGATGTGATTATTGCGCAGACAAAGGTGAAAACCTTCTTGGCGAACTTTGAGACAGTCCGCCTCGCCGAGGAACCTTCTAGTGAGGAGGAAGCGTATAGTTCTCTATCTAAAGCATTGAATTATATGAATAATGATTTAATAAGTTATATTAAATTTCTTATAAATACCGTTAATACCGACGTTATCGTTGGGAGAGGCGCGCGGGGTAATATCAATACCATCCTAGGAATTGTCCGCGATGAGCTGCGCCTGCAAGGCGAAAATGAAGGCAATTCCCAGGATGGTATTGATATAACTCTCTTGTCCGGTGACCTGAGTGATTCCATAGCTCAAACTAATGATCCTACAGTAATTGCTGGTATCAACAACATAAAAACAAAATTAAGTGAATTTAGAATAATGATAGGTCTCCAGTTGCCAGAAGAAGACCTCGTCTTCAAGGGTAATTTCTGTGCATCTTAAACTTTTAAACAAAATTGAAAACACGAAGATCCAAAAAGTATTATTATATATAGTATTTATATAATGGTGGTAACACGTGGTCAACTCGGTATATTTAAACCAAGTTATAAAAAAACACATTCGGTTAAAGCACCACGCAAAAAGAGTAGTCCTAGACCTAAGGGATTTAAACACACAATGACTGAAACAGGTTCAATAAAATGGATTAAAGGATTAAGAGATAGTTTACCTAATATATCGGTACATGATAGATCGGTACATGATAATTCGGTAGATGAATTAGCGAATAGTTTAAAACAAAGTAAACTAGATGGAGGAGGCAAATCAAAAAGGCGCCGCCGCCGGTCTCGTCGCCGACAATATACAAAGAAACGTTTAAATGGTCAACGGCAATTTAAACGGTCACGATAAATTCCCAATTGAGTTCATTGCATATCTTTTTCCATATTTCATCTTGTTCAATACGTTTATCACGATCTTTCAGCATGGGAAAGTAGGATAAGAAACTGGTTTCTCCCAGCAATTCGCATAGTTTATAGACGGTATAATAGTAATTCAAAAAATTCACGCGATTATCGGGGCAAAATTTTGCATAAGGGCGTTGAATTTCCGTAAAAAGGTTGCATAATTTGTCTTCTAATTCTGGGGACATGACGGGCGGTTTAATGCCCAATTTTTCTTTGATAAAAGGGATATGTTCATAATATTTGTTGTATCCTAATTTTTTCAATATTTCTTTTGCTTTTTTATTATCAATATCTTTAATATCAATGCGTTCTTTTTTAATCTGAGCCTTAATGTTTTGCATGACCTCCTTGGGTATTTGTGTGGTTTCTTTTGCCTGAAATTGCGCAATAATTTCCCGAAAATGATTGATTCGTTTGTAGGCATAAAAGCATACTTCTTTTGGAGGTTCTTTGTAGGAAGGTTTATCATAATCAATAAGATATTGTTTTTGCACTCCGCATTTGTTGCAAATAAGTAAGCCTTCGTGTTCTTGGGGTACCATTTCACCTTGTTTACAAGAATCGCAAATGTCGTTTTGCACCACATAATTAGAAAGATTTAGAACCCCTTCATTGATGTTCATAAGATATTTTTGCATATCTGTTTCAGATTGTTTGATATGTTCATTTTGATTATTTTGTTCCTTAGGTTTTTTAAAAAAGTTATTTAACAAAACGGTTTTGTTGGTCCCTTCGGATATTGTTTTTTTTTCTTCAAAATAAGAAAAGATATATTTAGAATTTTCCAAATAATATTCTTGTATTTCCTTTTTCATTTTCTGAATTTGATATTTTATTTTAGCAATATTTTTTTGATATTTTTTAAACACAGGATCTGATTCTTGATACGAAGATATTTCTTTACTATAAGTATTCATTTTTTCTTGTAATTCAGGGATTTTTACGGTTTCATAGTGCTCAAACTTTTTCATAAATTCATTATGTTTAATGTCCAAGGTAATATTCCGTTGTGTATCCGTTGTGATTTCCTTATTTGTTTTTGGTTTAAAAGATGGCATATATATAAAAATAACGATATTTTTTCATATTGTTTTCTATACTATTGTATTATGAATAGTAACATTGATATTCAATCTATATCCAAAATACAATTACATAAATTATTGTTTATATCCAATGCTTTAAATGAAGGTTGGACCGTAAATAAAAATAAAGATAAATACATTTTCAGAAAAAACCATGACAATAAAAAGGAGGTATTTTTAGATAATTACCTAGAAAACTTTATTTGCAAAAATATTTCAAATATAACGATAAATGATGTATAATATATGTCTATTAATAATTTATCGTTATTTTTTTTTTAAATTATAAATTCAAAAATTTTTTTCTTTAGCAATATTATAATGAGTGGAGGACTTTTACAACTCGTAGCTTATGGTGCCCAAGATGTATACCTTACTGGTAACCCCCAAATTACTTTCTGGAAAGTTACTTACAGACGTCACACTAACTTCGCGATGGAATCGATTGAACAAACTTTCAACGGCCAAGCCGATTTCGGTCGCCGCGTAACCTGTACCGTATCCCGTAATGGTGATCTTGCCTACAGGACCTACCTTCAAGTAACTCTTCCTGAAATCAACCAATCGATGGCGAACGGTACCGTAACTGCTGATGACGCGGTATACGCCCGCTGGCTCGACTTCCCTGGTCATCAACTTATCTCGCAAGTTGAGGTTGAAATCGGTGGCCAACGCATTGATCGCCAATACGGTGACTGGATGCACATCTGGATGCAACTTACCCTCACCTCGGAGCAACAACGTGGTTACTTCAAGATGATTGGTAACACCACCCAACTTACCTTCATCACCGATCCTTCGTTCTCGGACATTGATGGTCCTTGTGAGTCGGCTGCCCCTCGCCAAGTCTGCGCTCCTCGCAATGCCCTCCCTGAGACCACCCTTTACATTCCTCTTCAATTCTGGTTCTGCCGCAACCCTGGTCTTGCCCTTCCTCTTATTGCCCTCCAATACCACGAGGTCCGTTTCAACATTGACCTTCGCCCCATTGAGGAGTGCCTCTGGGCCGTCAGTTCCCTCAGTGAATGCCCCGGAGGTGCTAAAGTATCGACCGCCTACCAACAATCCCTTGTTGCCGCCTCGCTCTACATTGACTACATCTTCCTCGACACTGATGAGCGTCGCCGTATGGCCCAAAACCCCCACGAGTACCTCATTGAGCAACTTCAATTCACTGGTGATGAATCCGTTGGCTCGTCGTCCAACAAGATCAAGCTTTCGTTCAACCACCCGTGCAAGGAACTTATCTGGGTTGTCCAACCTGACGAGAACGTAGACTACTGCGCCTCGTGGGAATGTGGCCAAACCCTTTACGGTCTCCTCGGTGCCCAACCATTCAACTACACCGATGCCCTTGATGTCCTACCCAACGCCATGCACGCGTTCGGCGGCATGGATTCGCTTGCTGAGAACTCCACCGCTTTCATTGATGCGTCGGGTATGTTCAACGACGCTGGTGCCACTGATGTCGTAAACAATGTAGAGCAACAATGGGGCCAATGGAACGGCAGTAACACTGGTGGCAAATACGGTCTCTCTAACTTCTCGGGCGGCCAAACCGGACCAACCACCAATTTTGATGGCGTCAACACCGCTACCGGTACCAACACCACTTCCACCGTATCGGATGCTGGCTCGTTCGTTCTCACCGAGACCTCGCTCGACATGCACTGCTGGGGCGAGAACCCTGTAGTCACCGCCAAGCTTCAACTTAACGGCAACGACCGCTTCTCGGAGCGTGAGGGCACCTACTTCGACCTTGTTCAACCATGGCAACACCACACCCGTGCTCCCGACACTGGTATCAACTGCTACTCGTTCGCTCTCCGCCCAGAGGAGCATCAACCATCGGGATCGTGCAATTTCTCGCGCATTGATAACGCGACTTTCCAACTCATTCTTTCGAGTGCTACCGTCCAAGGCACCAGAACCGCCAAGGTCCGTGTCTACGCGGTTAACTACAACGTACTCCGTATCATGAGTGGTATGGGTGGTATGGCGTACTCTAACTAAATACATAATCGTTTTTGTGAAATAAATTATAAATATATTTCACAAGATAATATTCTTTCAATATATAAATGGATAGTGTGCTACACGGAATCTCACATTTTCTCGGTATATGTGTAGGAATAATAATCATACTCATTGTATTAGGAATTATTTTGCATAAAGTGCCAAATGATCCTCCTCCTAAAAAGAAAACTCACTATCATATGGTATACAATAAACAAAATAATAACTATAATAATAAAACAAATACGGTAGAAGGGTACGACTTTGCTAGTAATGAAACATTTTCACTGTATAATTAAATAATTGTTTCTATAACTTTTTATAACTGTATTGTATAATGGAAGGTACAAATCAATCCAACCCGCCCACGGGTTGGCGTGCAAAAATGGAATACGCTGTAAAAGTTAACTCTAGTATTACATTTCAAGGAAGTAAAGGAAATGGAGCACGCAGCGCCGCATGGTCATACAGTCCATCTTCTGCTGGTGCGCTAAATTTAACGAAAGATAAATTTACACCTTTACTCAAAAACGTTCCGCACTGAGGTAAAAAAATATCTATATGATAAAAGCATTTAAAAATATTTTATTGTAGTAATCTATAATGCAAATATTTGTGAAAACACTTACCGGAAAAACAATTACTTTAGACGTTGAACCTAGCGATACTATTGAAAACGTAAAGCAAAAAATTCAAGACAAAGAAGGGATTCCACCTGACCAACAACGTCTTATTTTCGCGGGAAAACAACTTGAAGACGGACGCACCCTAAGCGATTACAACATTCAAAAAGAATCTACGCTCCACTTGGTACTTCGTCTACGCGGTTAAACGTTCTATTATACTATAACACATCTATCTTATAGTATAATCTTACCGGCGACGTCTTGTTGATCTTTTACGACGATGCTTATGTCGCCGTTTTGCTGTTTTTTTCCCGCCCATAGTAGTGCTATTGCGACTGCTACTGCTTTTGAGACTGGGAATGGGACTGTTGTTGCTAATGGGACTGTTGTTGATATAATTTTTATATCTGTATTCTTTCGCATATCTATCCTTTAGTTTTTCCAACTTCATTTTTTTGCTTTTAGAAATTTTGTTAATTTTTCTTACTTGTTTTTTCAGGTAATCATTCGCCATTCTATTCCTTAGTTCATCCAATTGTGGTTTATTCTTCTTCACCTTCACCATTACTATATATATATATATACATATATAAATTATGCTAGCGTTGCGTTTAACGCAAACGGCAAAAAACTAATTGCGCCATTTTGTATTTCTAACAATGAATTGAATATAGGTTGGTCTAAATAATGAGGATTAAACCCTAATAATAAGGATGAATATATCAATGCCACCATACTAATCATATTAGAAGTTTCTTCACCTAACACAACCGGTATCGTTTGTATGCCATTTTCACGATCTTCCATGATATCTTTATTGTCCACAATGTTACTCGCCGCGAATAAAGTCAACGTACAAGGTAAGTAATCCTGTGGGGAATAAAGAATATCGTAATTGTGTTCATACATGACACATGGTAGTACTATTGCCGCCGCGGTCCACATAACCGCGATATACAATGGTTTAAATACGCCTATATACTTTTTCATATCACCATAATACCGCGTGGATTCTAACAATAGTAAAAAGGGAATGTTCATTTCAGCGTGTTCAGACAGTAAAAACAAACTTACTACACCCATTTCGGCTAAAAACAAACTTACTATCATGATCCGTTTATGACTATTAATGTAATCATATAAATCCTTTTTAGGCGTTGAATACGGTTGTATCGCATACGCTAAAGCATCTTGATAACGATCCGTACCATAAACATAATATCCGATCAAAAATTCCAAAAACACCGATTTTGCGGTGACAATGTTCTCGCCATAATGCAATGTTGTATAGGCATTTTCAAAAATGGTTAAAGGAATCCCGATGTCTAAACCAGGGAAAGGGTTCATCATCATGGAAGTAGCGAGAACCTTTTTATTAACAATAGATTGTCTCGTTAAAGTCAATGCTTTTGATTTTAACGGTGTTATAAACATTTTGTATATAGTTTATACGTTTTTTAATTTATATCAATATACGCTTATAATGAATAATCCACAATGTTATAATACATTTGTAACAATTGCGATCCCATGTCATCACCGTGCTGTGCCAATTTAATACTAAACAATATAATTGCTTTTTGCGTATCGTGATCCAACATGGGATTATTCAATATATCATTGATAAATATATTATTGGCGTGCAATATATTATGACCAATGTTGTCTACATGAGGTAGAGCACCCGAAATAGTTTTTACCACATTATTTCCTACATTTACCTTAATATCGTGTTGAATTTCCTTTAATCCTTCGTAGGGTTTGCTTTGTTCAATTAGCGAGAAAGCGTTTGGTTCAAACCATTGTTTATATTTCCCCAAACCATCATATTTAGTGTAAATCATATGATTTATTTTATAAAACTCAGGCGATAGAATGGCCTTTGCACCTGATACTATGGAAAACCACCAGAGTAGTAAAAACCATTTTGTCATCTATATTACTATTATAATTTATTTTTATCTTAAATAACTTAAACATTCCCTAATACTATTATTGTATAATACATGAAACACTCATTTTTACTATTAACTGGTTTATTTGCTATAACAAATGGTTATTCTATTCCAACTAGCGGCAGCGTACGTAAAGTTACGGATAAGTATTTTAAAATTTATGAACCACCCATCACTGAAGAACGTTTTTTCTCGCCAAATCAACAACAATGTTTGTTTTATACTGGCGGTGGATCAGAAATACCCTGTGAAATATATAGTTCCTTTTTAACTAAATTATCAGAAAAAAATTTAACCATAAATGTAGTCAACAAAGAACTAAAAAAGTCACACATTTTATTACAATCTATAACACACAATAAACCTACGACTATTATAGCGCATTCATCTGGAGCAATAGAAGCATTAGATGCGTGTAATTACTTGGATAATATAAAAAAGGTTATTTTATTAGATCCCGTAGACAGTCGTTTCATTTTTAATAATAATGAACACGAAAAACTCATTGAACCAAGGTATCCAGTGGATGATATTTTATTTCTAAACGCACGAAAATCCTATCAATGGCGATGGTTGCCGCCCAAAATTCCTTTTATTCCTTTTTTTGGATTACATTCTACTCAAGTTAAATTTGATAATAAACAATGCTTAATTGCCAAAGAATTTGGACACAGTGATATATTAGATTATCCGTGGGGAAATATCATGCACCAAACCTTTAGCGAAGGGTTAAACAACCGAGATGAATCTAAAATAGAAGACTATCATGAATGGTTAAGTACCGTTATCGCCGAATATATTAAAAATAACGAATTAGTGGATATAAATACTATTGATTATGAATTAAGAGAAAGATAACGTACTATATATATAGTATGTTAAGAATAATTGGATTATTCTATATCTTTATGTGCTGTAGTACATTTACACCACATAAACCCATTGTACGAGTAAATATTAACAATCAAAAACAATTTAACAATACTAAATTTATTACTATTACTCCGGGTGGAATTGCAGGATTTTACTCACTTGGTGTATGTAACTTTATCAAAGAACATTATGATGTAAGCGACTATTCTTTTCTAGGTGCATCCGCGGGTGCGTGGAACGCCATGGTATGTAGTTATAACGGTGATACCCAATCTCTCGTAAAATCATTGTTTGATAATGATATTATTGACGATACCAATTCAATCAATGAATTACAATATAAGTTAAAACATCATATACTAGAACGATATAGTATTGATGATTTTGATGTAGAACGATTGCATATTACTATATGCGAAGTAGATCAATTTTCTATTAAATCTAAAGTCATTAATAATTTCTATAATTTAGAAACCATATTAGATTGCTGTATGGTTAGTTCACATATACCCTATATTACATCTAATAAACTTATTAAAGTATACGATAATAAAATAACGTTTGACGGAGGATTTTTTTCGTTTCCACCAAAAGATAAATATCATCATATTATTATTTCACCTAATATGTATGACCCAGACATGTTAGGTAATATGTTAATGAATATGTTTAAACGTAATATTACAAAAGATTCTCTATATGAACTTTTCGTTCAAGGATATACGGATGCATCCTTACATAAAGAAGATTTAGATGAAGTTTTTTTACCCGAAAACAACTATATAAATATAGAAGACAACGAATTTGATATTATTCCATGGTAATGTTGCTATTTAAATTCCACGTAGCCCATGCTAATTTATACCTTAAATCTTGTTCATACAAATATTCCAAATTTATCGTTGTGCAATTATTACGTGAGTTTTGTTCGATCAACGCCAGTCTTAATTCATTGCTATCAATTTGCTCTTGATCCCAAAAAGGCGATTGTACCAAATGTTTTATGATAAATTCTTGGGTTTTTGGTGCAATTTCTGCTACTATAATAAATAAGGCTTCGTTGCGACCATACATACCTTTTGGCATCCACGCCAAAAATAAATGCGCTTTTTCTTTGCCATCCTTATTATAACTTTCCTGAATGTAAGACTCTAATTTATTAATACTGGTAACTATGTGCAATTCGTCATAGTTATAGATTCCGGTTTTTGTAAACTCTTTATTGATTAATTTTTTACTTTCACGATTAAACAAATCAGCTACGATATTCTGTAACCAATTACGAGTTATTAACGACGCTTGTCCTGGTTTAATTACTTTTAAATCACTTGATCTGTCCTGAATATTAGCAGTGTATTTATAGGGTTTGCCACTCGGTAAACGCTTCGGCATTAGCGCAACATGCAATGACGGGATCATAGACAGTAGGATCACTTTATATAGCATACCCATTAGACTATACTATAATAGAATTATTTATATTATAATCCGATTATAATTCTGTATCACGATATTGTTTGTTTAATTTAAATAAATTTTCCCAAACGCTTCCTACAAAATCAATCTGATGTTGAAAATAAAATATAGATTCTGGTTTAGAAAAGGTTGTATTTAAATAAGTAAAATTTAAGGAAATGATCTTTGGTATTTTTAATACTGCATTCGTTAACGTAGAATCATAATACAATTTATCGTATATTCCATTAGAATAATAAATGATATCACTGTAATACGATAAGTCATCTGCGGGATAAAATCGCGGATCCTTACTCGCTAAGGCTATTGTAGTGTTTAAATAAATATTATCTACTTTTCCTGTTATAGTACCATTGTGATAATAGATAGGCACTGCATCTTTAAAGACATTTACCGGATCCATGGACAACGCATTCGACATATAATCCATGATTAAGGTACCTTTTCGTAAGCCATCTGTGACATAGGTATTAATCTCAAATCTCGTCATACCGGCGTCGTTTAAAAACAACGGACTAGTACAATTGTAGATATTTAAACTTACATAATATTCCGGTTTATCATAACCGGCTATTCGTATTGGTTCCATGGAAAAATAAGGATTTCTAGACTTAATATAACTGTTTACTATTTCATATTGCGATTGCGTTAAACGGTAATTTATATACAAACTTTCGGGATTTACAGTGAATGGGGCATGAAAATTAACATTGGATAAGGGGTTATAAGTTATTAAAGGCATACCCGTCATAAAACCGCGATATATGAATTTTAAAATCCTCATTATAATATCACAAAGTGTTCCATTTATATCTATTTAAACACTATGTAATATA
>MDTG01108552.1_pt1 | contig 17067 bp, 12 predicted proteins | sample 811421 | NCBI WGS metagenome assembly MDTG01 (sample SAMN05326645, study PRJNA326480) | marine metagenome | isolation source: seawater | place: Pacific Ocean: South East | collected 2011
CGCCAAACAATTGCTGCGAGCTTTGCACGTGGTCGAATTCATTGAGGAAATGATCGATGCTGGAAAATCGTCCACATTGAGAGAGATGTACTACATTTCTGAAGGGTGGGGGCTAGGGAAATTTTCTTCCCAAAACGAATCGAACAACCTTGCCGAAGACCTCGAGGTCGTGACCAAGTGCCTGCGTGAAGATTTCAAACTACGACCTGAAGAGGACGGGGCCCGTATGATCGGGAACTTGACCCTTCGCGAACGCAACCGCCGAGGAGAATGGATGCGTATCAACGCCCGAGATGATGTCGGGGATTCAGGGTACGGCGTCCCATACAACGTTGAAGAAGAGAAAATTGAATTGCTCGAACACGACATCAACTTCATCATGGCCATCGAGACGGGTGGTATGTTCGACCGGCTTATTGAAAATGGATTTGATGAAGCCTTCAATTGCGGCCTCGTTCACCTCAAAGGTCAACCTGCCCGGTCAACACGACGTATTCTCAAGCGGATGAGTGAAGAATGGGACTTGCCCGTCGTCGTGTTCCTTGACGGCGACCCGTGGTCGTTCCGCATCTTTGCCTCCATTGCCTACGGCGCCATCAAAACGGCGCACATTTCAGAATACTTGGCCACGCCCTCCGCCACCTACCTGGGAATCACCGCCGGCGATATCGAAGCATACGATCTGCCAAGCGACGATTTGTCGGCTCGTGATATCGATGCGTTGAAGGCCGAGCTTTCTGACCCGCGTTTCGCCGATGGATGGTGGCAGGAACAGATCAACATGATGCTTGAACTCGGGAAGAAAGCCGAACAACAATCCCTTGCCAAATACGGTTTGGACTTCGTAACCGACACCTATCTTCCGGAAAAACTGGCAGAGTTGGGGCTTGCATAAGCCCATCAGCGAGCCTTATGGAGGAAGAGGGTCTGGAAGACCATGATGCAAGCACCTGAGCCTGCTAAGCGCTCCCCTTGGGCGCTTCGCGTTGCCATCGCAGGTGGCCTTATGCTGCTCTTGGGTGGCATCTTAATGCAAAGCCAAGCCACGACCATCGCCACCGTGATGGATCCGAGAGAACAACACCACGGGGCCTACGAAGGACCCGCATCGGGCGAAGCAACCTACCGAACCGATGTGCTTGACGACGCGTGCTACCGTTTCTATCAGGAGGCCGGCGACGTAGCGATGTCCGTCCAACTTTATCGCATTGAAGGCGACACCATGGTCGGTGAGCCGCTTGAAGAAAAAAAGTGCATGTTGGACTGGCAACCAATGACGGCTGACGGTCAAGAAATGGTGGAGCGCGCAGTGTGGACCCTCAACGAAACAAGCGATTACGCTGTGGTCATCACCTGCGAGGAAGATTGCAGCGAGACCACCGGCTGGTTCGTCTCAGTTGACGATGTCCCTGAAGCCTTGATGGCCTCGGGGAGTTTGCTCTTCGGCGGCGCCCTGTGCTGCTTGGGTGTGCTGACAACCCCCATTGCGCTGATCGTCTACTTCGCTTCAAAACCAAGCCGAAGCCCCCGCGTAATGATGGTTGGTGATGACGGTCAACTCATCCCTATCACCGATGTACACCCAGACCACCCGACCCTCTTCACACAACCCGATCCTTCTGCTCCCTCTCAACCGACGGTGGCCCCACCGTTTGCCGATACGGCGGAACACCAGCCCTCCGATGAATTCGTTGACGGTTTGAACGACGTTGCGGCTGGCAGTTTGTTGACCACAGAGCAAGTTTACGCCCTGATGCGTGGTGACGTCGAAGGGGCGCACGAACACGCCAAGACCGGCCGCTATCAAACAACAAGCGCAGAGGAGGCCATTCAAGACGCCGCCAACGCTGCCGCCATTGCTTCGTGGGACGAAGGTGTGCCCTTGGCTGAGCCCCAATCCGTAGAACGAAAATCAACGACGCCTGCAAAGAAGACGAGCACGTCCTCAACCGCCGCCCCAAGTAATGCATGGAAGGATTGGGACGAGCAGTGAACGAACGGTGTGTTCATAGAGGAGGGGGCACTACCCAACCTCGAGTTGAGAAGTATGACCGACCTCGATCAGGCCTTGTATCTCCTTCAAAACAAAACCCGGCGGCATATTCTTGAGCGTTTGGCGCGCGAACCCCACTACCCCATGCAGTTGTCCGAACTGATCGGGGTGAGCCAACCCGCCGTCGTGAAACATCTCAAGGAACTGGAGAAAGGTGGGATGGTCTCGAAAAGCAAAGTTCCATCAGAAAAAGGGGGCCCTCCCCGAACCATTTACGCCGTCGAAAAAGCGATGTCGATTCAGGTGGACATCGGGCCGGATTTGTTTCGATGCGAGGAAAGAAAACTCCCGGCCGGGGGTCCCATGAGGCTCTCCGTCAACCTGCCAGAGGCTTCCGTGCCCATCGCCGAATCCTTGAGCGGACGTAAGAAAATTGCCGTCGCTGAGGGGTTATCTCACATGCGCGCCCTTGCATCGGTCATGGAGGAGTTGGACGCACAGCGCGATGCGCTCATCTCGCTGCACCAGCACGTTCGCCAGCGCGTTACAGCAGCGGTTGAAACCGACTTTGAATCCTACGAGGAGCGCAGCATCATTCAGACCATGGTGGAGGCAACCGGGAACCGGCTTGACCTCACGGCGTTGGTACAACAAGAACTCGCTGGGCAACCCGATGTCGGTGAGGTCATCACCGCTTTACGTACCCGTTTGGAGAAACAAATCGCTCGTCGTTCAGGCCAGGTAATCGCAGCTCCGCTGGATACAGAGCTGCGCTGGTACCTCGGACCCAGGTCCAAGTGAACAGGGCTCAGTCGTTGGCTTCGTCTGCAAGAACGGAGACGAGCGATGATTGTTCAGCAAGCCGCTTGTTGACCTCGTCACGTCGGCCCTTGCCAACGAGGTAGACCACACCAAGAAGGGCGATAGTCAACACGATCACAGCAAACGGCAACGCCGTTTTTCCGACCACTTCCCTCGCCAGGTCGAGAACCGGGCTGTTCGACTCAAGCGCCTCTGGAATCGGGCGAACGTTGTCTTTCTCGTCGGATTCAACAATCTCGTTCATCGGGTCAACCACAACGTAGACGCCCTTGCTGCCGGCCGTAACCGGGTAGAGCAGATAGAGTTCAATCTCCTTTGCATCTTCGGTATCATCGGGCGCCAAGAGGGCTCCGACGACTTGTCGCATCACCACGCGCTCTTCCTCGCAACCGTTGTCACGGATATCTCGCATGATGTCAGCATCGTTGGCATCGTCGTATTCACAGAGCACGATCTCAATGTCGGTGGCGTGGACGTTGCCGGTGTTTTGCAGAATGATGCCAATTGGAATCGTTGAATCCACTTCACTCGAGGTTGAGGGAGGCATGATGATTTCCTTAATCTCAAGGTTGGGCGCTCGCAATCGGAGAGTTACGATGAATTCGTTGGTATCGAAGTTGTCACCGTCCCACTTGGGTGAGTCGTCATGGTCGCCGTCGTTCTCCATATCGCCGTACATTGAAACGACCTTCAGGCCGATGCTCCGAGTATCGAGCTTTGCGTCCGTACCGATGGCCACCGCAGCAACGGTGGTGATGGTTTCGTAGGGCGCCATCTCAGGAAGGCGCCATTCATCGATGTCCTCGAGGTAAACACAAGCGTCCTCGGGGTACGAAGAATCCGTGGACTTCGCGTACACACACGGTTCTTCGACGACGAGATCGGCGCTGACTTGTCGCATGATGTACCAATCAACGTCCCACGTGCTAAGCACACTCATGCCCGGCGTCTCATACCACACCAGGGTGTCGCCTTCTCGCTGAGCGGTGTGGTTGTTCAATGTTGGAACGTCCGGGACGTTTCCGTTGTTGGTGACATTGAAGGTGAAACGAACGATCTTTCCAGGAGCAGAGGTCTTTACGGCGTTGTCAACGGTGGGATCCATCGAAATTTGCATGTCGTGGAATTCATCCACGGTCACCGTCAAGACGATGTTGTCTCGAATCCTCGTTTCACGCCCGCTTGCATCGGGATAAACTTCCTCTGAGAAGGCTTGCATCACCACGGTGTATTCGCCTGCTGGGACGCGATTTGGTACATTCATCATGACCTCAAACGCCTGGTAGGTGTCCGGGGAAAGTTCCTGCAAGGTTTCGCGTGGAATCTCAATGTCCCAAATCACGTCCACACCAAAGGCGTCGGTTACACGTGCGAGACGGAAGTCGAAGCGGTCGGGTCCGTTTCCTTCGTTGGATACCGTAATTGGGAGCGAAATTTTCTCGCCAGGATTCACGTTCATCGAGGTACCGGTTTCGGGGTCAATGCTCGCATCGAGATCAAACACGTGTTCAACGTTGGTCGACAGGATGGCGGAGTCGGAAATTCGTGGGTAGCCGTCAAGATAGCCCTTCAGGGTGATGGCCGGTCCCAGACCCGCAGTAGCGTTTCGAGGAGCACACACGTGAACCGTCACGCGCTTGGTCACCTTCTCAGCCGTTCCCGGAATGGTCCAGGCGATGGGGTCGCCCAAACCATCTCCGGCGTCAGCGGAACCTGTGGCGTTGGCGAAATCAACGATCACGATCCAGTTTTCCTCTCGCCATGCGTCCATAGCCACGCCATCTGGCTTGACATCTGGAGCACCCGGGGTAGCGAACACGAGTTCTCCGGAATCAAAGTTCTTCGTGACGTTGATGTCGTAGGTTGCGCATTCTCCGGGTTTGACTTGTTCGGACCGATCGTCAACGGCAAACACGATATTACCGGTTGACCGAATGGAAACAAACACGCCAAGTTCAAGGATGTCGTAGGTGCCTTTCTCAACCGATTTGATAGGTTCGCCCTCTGACCAGCCCTTCACGTAAATCACGAAGGCCCCGGGGTCCTCTGAAGTTGGAACGAACACCTCGAGGTTCTTCGTCACGGATTGACCGGGGTCCAGTTCAACACGAATCGGGAAGTTCACCTGCCAGCCGAACGGAAGCAGCCATTCTTGCTGGCCTTCCAGACTGTTCGGATCCCAGAAGACGAACGCATCGTGCACGTTTCCTGTGTTGGTGATGGTAATCGAAAAGATGGCGGTATCGCCTTGTTCGATGTCAGCCATGCTGTGTGACGTGTCGAGGTTGATGCCGTGAACGACGTCCATGAGCGTCAGCGTGATGAGGTCGTTTTGAATGGCAGGATCCTTGTAGGACTGAGCGGTTACACGTATCTCGGCCAGCTCATCGCCATTGGCCTGATAGATGGACGGAGCTTGCACTCGCATGTAGAACCGAATGTCTTCACCGCCCTCCAGGAAAATGGGCGTGTCGGGGAAGATGCTGGAGTGGTTCGAGGCAAAGTAGAGGTTAGCCGTCCAGTTCATCGGTACGCCTGAAATGTTGAGGCCGTAGGTGTCTGCAACCAAATCCTTTGGACCGGGCGTTGAATTGTTCATGGTCATGTTGTAGATGGTCTGCTGTCCGGGTTCAATGACATGATAGAAGGTCTCGCCTTCGTCAAACTCGACATCCACTTGACCGGTCAGGACGTGGGAATAACAAATCGTGAATCGGTTGTTGTTGCCGTCGTCGCCGCACTTGTTGGTATCCGACCACGCAACGTGTGCCCCACTGCCCAGGTCGTTGGAGAAGGCTGGGGGCATACCGATCGCCGGCTGCCGGCCGCTGTTCGGACCTAATTTGTTGGAATTCCACGACGTGACGGCCACGTTCTCCCAAGGGTCGAGCGCCGTCAAGCCGTCACCGGTCAAGTCGGTCTGGTTCAATCGAGTGTAGAGAATTTCTTCATTGGCCGATGTGTTTCCAGAATCAACCCACGCGATGTGGACGTTGTTTTGGTCGTCTGTCAGCAGTGAAGGGAAGACGGAATTGCCGGCGTAGGGTGAAGCAGGTGGCAAGCCGTTCCTACCTTCTACATTGGAGATGGGCGTGTCGTTGATTTTCTTGATGGCGTAGGTGGATAGCCCTTCTTCAGCACCGTCCCATGCACCAGCACCTTGCAGGCGGAGCTTCGTGTAGTAGACTTCGTAGTTGACGTCCTTCTCAAAGCCGTAGTCTCGTCCGTCCATCCAAGCGATGTGCGTGTTTCCTTGTCGGTCCACGCCGATGGACGGGTGGAACGAATAGGCATCATCAATGGTGATGCGGGTGTCGTTGACGACCACCAAGTGTCCGTCGGCACCGGGCCCAGTATCTTCAGCGTAAGCGCCGTTGTCTGTTGAGTGACCGGGCAATCCTGGCGTGAAACTGGGGTCGTTGTTCATCTTGGCGTAGGGGTCAAGGACGGACATGTAGATCTCACGGGAATTGTTGGTGGAGATGTAGACCATGGCTTCGACGAGCAGGGCCATCTGGTTGGTTCCGCTACCGGACGGGAACTCGTAGGCCTGGCCACCGGCATCGGTGTTGGCGAGGGTATTACCTGGACAGTTTCGGGTTTGGGTTGAAACAATGCCATTGGGGCACTGAACGAGGTCCATGAAGTGAGACTGGATGTTTCCGGCACCACCGTAGCCTTGGCCGTAGAGGCCAACCGGGATTACACCGGCCAACAAACAGTTGTCGTGTGCTTCCTGAATGGCCGCTTTATCATCGGCCTGCTGGGACGGGTCGCCGTCCTTTGGCCCTTCATCGGACACGGGAATGACGATCTTGGTGGCGTTGGGGTTCCAACGGTGGTCGGATTGGGTTGGTGGATTTCCGGGGACGTTTCCAGCGGAGTCCTTCCAGGAGAGACAAGCCCAGTTTGAACCGGGGCCCCAGTCCTCGCCGGAGTAGCCGGAGTAGGTGTTACCGTTGTAAATGGTGCCCGGGAGTTTACGAATACCGCCGGAGTCGTCGCCGGGGGTTTGGCCCAGAGGCGTGGTACGTGGACCGGTGTTCTTGTTGTATCCCTGGCAGTTTCCAGAACTGGCTGCGCCCGGGAGCGTGTTGCCAAGGCCGTAAATGGTCTCGTAGACGGTCATGTTGCCTTCTTCGAGCATGGGTTTGATGCCTTGGAAGTAGGGCCCACTGGCGAAGTTTCCGCCGTAAATCACTGTGCAGATGTCAGCCCATTCGGTGTACATCGAACCGGAGGTGTCGACGATAAATGCCAACTCGACCTTGCCGCCGCGGGTGTCGTCCCACGCGATTTGGACGTAATCGTTGGCGTCGACCACGACATCGGGGTGCCCCTTGTGGCCGATGATGGGGGTGATCAAGGTGTCATCAAACAGCGTGACGATTGCTCCAGAGCCGATGTCGGGCTGAATCATGGAGTAGTAGATTTGAGGTTGGTTGAAGAAACGCCCAAGTTCGTCGTAGTTGTCCTGCCAAACGATGTGCACGTTGTTTTGGCTGTCAATATCGAGGGCGGGCCAATCCCGGTTCTGGGAACGACGGGAAATGATGGTGTCGTCAATGGCCGTGATGGTGCCGTCATCGGAAGCCATGCCGTCCATGGGCGCAGCCCAAGGCGAAAGAGCAGTGTACATGATGGCGTGTTGCCCGGCCTTATCGGCCCAGACAATATGGATGCGGTCGTATTCGTCAACGGCGAGATCGGGGTGCCAAATCTTGTGAAGTCCAGAGTTGGTGATTTGTGTGGCATCGATCAGGGTTTCGCCACGAGGTGAAACCATCGCGTAGTAGAGGTGAAGGTTGTTTCGAGTCCAAACAACGTGCACGTTGCCGGAGCTGTCTGAACCGACCGCCGCTTGAGAATCTGAGGAGGTCCCGCCATCAACGATCTGGATGGCTTCGGTGATGACGACCGTGCTGGCACTTACCGACACGGAGGCGATCAAGAGGGAGGACATCACGGAAAGCACCATGATGGACGCAAGGCTGACGGATTTCATTTTTTGATTCATAGGTATACCCCGGACTCTACAGGTTTTCGAGTCTCTAATCATACTTAACCGCGCCCCCTATCGGTCATGTTTTGGAGGATTGCGATGCAAGTTCCAAGCGTGGAACAGCGGGAAGAAAATATCCTGTATTTCGGGTTTAAGCCCATTCCGTCGGATCAAAACCTGAACCGAACGACATCTTCTCGTCAAATTCAATTTCAGCCGTAGGGCGGGGTTCCTCTGGTACCGGTTGCCCGTCGTTCATCGGCTTGGATTTGGCCCAATCGTCCACGGGGCCGGGTTTACCCACACCGGGGCCGTATGAATACTTGATTTCGTGAATCAACGCAAGTTTTGCGAGCCACAAACGACGGAGACTGTTCATGAATTCATGCTTGTTTAGCCCGTCGAACCAGATGGGAAGGCTGACGTTGAAAGCTTGCAGCGGTCCGGGTTTCTTCTCACCTTCATGACCCATATGAATCACCCAATCAACACCGGTACGGATCAAGTGAAGACGACTCTCATGAATCCATTCGGCCCAGTCGCTGTCTTCGTCAACCATGTGGTCTTTCATTTCCTTCTGTTGTCCTTCGTCCACCCTTGTCATGCTGGAAACCGCCACCAAGTCCCTGCCCTTTGGAACGACGATGGCAAACATGTGCCCTTGCTTTCCGCTCGGATAACGGACCAAGAAGTGAGCATGAGCCCGCGGGTCTTTTTGCGCCTTGGCCTGGAGACGCTCTTCTGTGAGCCATTGTTTGAGCAGGTCAACGGTCTCGTCAGGCGTCATGTAACCTTCCAATTCCTCATCCCGTTTGAATGCACCCGTTAGGATGCGAGTTCGGCAAGCAGGGTTTCGAGACGGTTTTTGTCCTCGGACGGGAATCGCCAGCGCACCCAAGACTTCCGAGCATCAACCCAAACATCCCACGCCATAGCGAAGGATTTTCCGCTGGCCCAAAAGACCGGAAAACAGCCCAGATAGACCAGCAGGAGGCCAAGTGCCGGTGCGCTGATGCCAACGCCCAACCACGCGTCGTTCCAACCGAAGCAAGCAGCGACGGTGCCTTGATTGAACCAGACCAACAAAGTCCACACCAGAGCCACGAAAGGCCATACGAGCAAAGAGCCGAAGAAGGCCGCCAAAAACTGGTAGCTTGTTCTCGCATCCAATCCTTCGTCGGTGGAGTCTCCTAACAAACGTCCAAGAGCCACTTGAAACCCAAGCGATGAAACAGAAAACGGCAACATGAGGAGGAAAAAAGCAAGCGAGAAAAGGGCCGATGGAAAGCGAGTGGGGTTGGCTCGCCGCAACACCCGCCCTTTGGGACCAAGATCGCGACCGTCCAAACCACGGGCCTCAAGCAGTTCCGCAGCCTCCGATGCCCGCTCAAAGCGCTCGCCTTCGAGGGGGTGTGGAGGGTGGACGGGTTCACGGCCCGGCCACGTGTCCCGGATGGTTCGAGCGGCCAAGACCTCCGAGGGCCAATCAGAAAGACGCTGGCCTTGATTTCGAGCGTGGGCGTGAGCCAAAAGGTGGAGCGCCCGGTGCTCCTCCCACGTGGACGTGTTAGGCGTCATGCTGGGAAGCCGTTCTTGGAGTTGGTCTCGGATTTGGTGAACCGTTTCTTTGGGAGGCTCCACCCATCCGCCCTCCCGGACCGCATTGACCATGCCTTCGGGTATCATCTCTGCACGCAACTCGATTGGGTCGCCAAACTCAACGTATTGATCGGTTCGAAACCACTCCCGTCGTCGGAAGTGAAGGCCTACGGGAACGAGGTGAGGGAGGGGAAGTCCGTTGGCCTTCGCCAACGCAGCCGCAGCCAGCACGGTCCGAATCGGGCCGGTTTTGAATCGAAGCATGTTGGACTGGCTGTGGCTGGTGCCTTCGGGGAACAGGACGCATCCAAAGCCGTGAGCAACCCCGCTCGAGAGCGCCAAAAGCGAACGCCCATTCAACTGGAGGGCTTCCTCCTCGGTGCAACCTCCTCGAAGAAGTTCGGCTTTGCGTACCACGGGTTGAACCGCCAATCGACGCGTCCACCAACCAAGAAGAGGTCGCGTCACCAGGTCATGACGAGCGCCGACAACGAATTCTTTGGGATGGTTGAGGAAAATTCCGAGCGGGTCCATGAGACCATTGGTGTGCCAACCGCAACACATGGCTCCGGCGCCGTCGACTTGGAGCGGAGTTGTTGACGATGAGGAGGAGGTTCGGAACTGAACGCTGGCCACCCGACGACACATCCAAAACGCAACCTTCGTCCAAAGATACGAACCGGGTACGGACGAGTCGTAGGTCGGCAGGGGAGCGTTTAGCAACTTGTCAATTTTCATTTTCTTGGCGGAAGCCGAGAGAACGGGCAGCGCTTCGCCGTTGTGAAGCATTTCCTCTTCCTCGGTTGGACTCCTGGCCATCACGTCACATCCTGAAGATCGGCCGCAAGCGAAGCAAGTGCAGCGTGGTCGGGTTCCACGGAAGTGCTCTTTGGCCACATCGCCATAAGGGTTGAACCACCATCGTTTTCGGTACGGGGGAGAACATGAACATGAACATGAGGAACTTCCTGTCCGGCCAGCGGGCCGTCGTGAATGCAGACGGTGAAATCCGTGGTGTCAAAATGTTGACCAAGCACGTGCTGCACGCGTGCGATCCCTTCCATAAGTTGAGCTCGCTCTCCGGTTGTCAAGTCCGCTAGGCGTTGTACGCCACGCTGCGGAATGACCAGTGTGTGGCCCGCTCGTCGAGGGAAAATATCGAGGAAAGCGTACCATTCCTCCCCTTCTGCTACGCGGTGGGACGGAATCTCACCGGAGAGAATCTTCTCGAACAGTGTGGTCATGAACGACCGATGCGCCACGATGTCTTTGTTCATTGTGGAGGTAGAACCCAATGACCACCGGCTCCTTTCTTGATGGCCAACGTACCGGTGTTTCCTTCTCGGTCGATCGTGGTGTGATGGAGGAACGCATCGTCGGTTTCTGGGAAGTCATCTCGGACAAATGCACCTCTGGACTCCTTGCGAGCCAACCCGCTCTGTACGGAGGCCAGAACCATTCGCACGGCGGCCTGCGTTCTCAGAATTTCCAGAAGGTTGGTGTTGGCAATGAGTGAGTGCTGATCGAGGTGAAGGGATTCAGCCGTGATGCCAATCTGTTCCAACTTGGCTTGCAGGTTGGCCATCGAGGCTGCTGAAAAGGAAGCGTTGGCGTCAATTGCAGCGTGAAGGCTGGCCATCACGGTGCCGCACCGGACCACATGCGTGGCATCACCGGGCTCCATCATGGCAGAAATATCTGCTTCAGCATCGGCAAGCGCTGACTCAAGACCTGAAGCCGAGCTGAACTTCCGTTCGTTGACCCACGAACCTGCATGCTTTCCTGCTGCTGTCCCGGAAGCGATGGCATCGAGAAGACGATTTCCTGCCAGAGGCGCGGCGCCGTGAAGGCCCGTGCACGCCGCATCACCGGCTGCATAAAGCCCAGTGAACCACCGAGACCATGTCCCCACCACGCATCGTCCGTTTCCGTCAACTGGAAGACCGCCCACGGTATGGCCGACAGCAGCTTCCAGCGGCAAGGTTTGACGATTCATGTCAATGCCCGTGCGTTGCTTGACCAATCGGAAGAGTGACCCCCACCACGAAGCGCTTTGCCCCATGGAACGGGCGTCCAAAACAGGTTGTACGGCGGCTAAAACGGATGCTGAAATTTCTAAGGAAGATTGACCATCAACCTCGATGGGGGCACCGGAGGCTTCGTGGAGGCTAGCACCGTCCAAAAGGAGGCCTGTTGGAAGAAACATGTTGGTGCCTTTGATGGTCAGCGGGTGGCGGGTCATGAATTCCATGTCGCGCAGCGCAACACCGGCTCGGAAGGCCATGTCCATGCCGAGGCCCAAGACGCCCGACGTGTAAGCGCCTTCATAGCCCTCGTCGGCGATAATCAGCGCTTTACACTGAAGGCCGATCACCTTCCCGTTGATCATGTCAACGGCCACCATGCCTTCCACGGCTTGGTTGGTGTGCACCAAGGTGAGAGGGAGTTGATCGCCACGTCGAATGACCCCGTGTCGCATGCACTGCTCTTCGCCAAGTTGTTGAAGACCCAATGCCGTTGCACTTCCTGCGTCGACGGTGCGGGGCTGTTGATGGCCAGCAGCTTTTCGCACCATAGGCAAGCCTTGCTGATCACGACGAAAATTCAACCCTCGTCGTTCGAGCAGGTCGACCACCTTGATGGCCCCAGCTGTGGTCTCTGCAACCATATCTTGGTCGCAGAGAAAGGCGCCGCATCGAATCGTGTCTTCGCGATGACTGCGGTTGTTTGATTCTTGGATGGGAGCCGATAAGCCCTCGAGAGCGCTCAATCCCGGATTGCCCAATCCGGTGGCGGACATCATCAAGGTACTCGCACCGGTCTTCGCTGCTTCTGCAGCTGCGTGAAGTGCGGCGGGCCCGTCGCCAAGCACAATGACATCCCAAGCTTCCATTCTGAAACGCCCCCGTCAATGGCGAAGAAGAGGACCGCCATAAGGTGCGCGCTTCCATCACAAGCGAAAACAAGTGGGCTGCGGCGATAAAGAACGGATTCAGACCTTCGGTAGAGGGCGCCCTGCCCACATCCGAGCTCGCTCCAAAGCGCTGTTCTTTTTCCTGGATTGGAAACTTGATTTTCGCTTTACAATCGTGCGGAGGACGCGCGATTCAATCACCACGCCATCTTCGTCGCGAAGGATCACTTGCACATAGCGCTCGCTTTGCTCCCGCTCAGGCCAAGCAACACCGAGCCAGAGGACGACGCCTTGTTGAAGGTATCGAGGGACCCAATCCAACGCATCGTCTTCACCCTCGGCGTTGAGGTTCACGGCTTGACGCGGTGGAGGACAAGCCTGGAGGTCAAACCGGTGGTCACGGGCAAACGGTTCTCCGCCCGGACAGATGACTTCGATTCTTGCAACAGCGTGCTCAAAAGTTTGGTTGTTCAATGCGATGAACAAGTGTCCCGTGCCCTCGTCGCACTCCGGGTCGAGAGCCACATCCATGCGCCATGGGGAGCGCAACATGCTGGGAGTGCCGGAGAGAAGGTCCAGTTGAAGGCGCTCGAGTAATCGAAAAGCGCTGGGTTGCCAAACGCGAGCATGAGCCAACAGCCGCTGAAGGGAACGCCAATTGAATTTCGCTTCCTCATCCAGCAGTACATCGCTGATGGCATCGGGGCGAATAAATTCGCTCAATTCACTCATCGCAATGGAATCGCTCAAATCTCCTTTCGCATTGAGGTGGAGAATGTAGAGGACCCGCTCCCATGACTGGTCTTTGTCGTAACCTGGAAGGACACTTTCTCTGAATTCATCGAGCCATGAACGCCAGTCGAGGTAGAGATCGGGGTCCAAGTGAAGTACGATCAACTCGCCCAAAATTGAGCCGAGTTGCGTAGGATGGTGCGTTGGAGCATGATGAACCAAACACGGCATTTCATCGCCTTGTTGCCGAACAGAATCGGACGTGAAGAACGAGTGAAACGAGTGTGCAAAACCGAGGGTCATCGACACCAAAAACGAGAGGTTCCAAGCCAAGGAATCCTGTTGAAGCGTCGACCCCAACCCCAACAACACCACGGTACTCAGCGCCAGAAGAATGTTGACGGTGTTATGACGTCGAACATCGGTCAGACCTTCCAAAATTCGATCCATGCCCGGTTGGGAGCGGAGGGAAAGTTTGCCACCGTCGCTGTGATCGTCAATTTCTCGAATGGAGATTCGCGCTTGAATGGATTGCCACATGGATTCTCCTGCAAGCAGCGGAGGGACCGTTCCGAACAAAAACGGCAACAGCCAAAACAGAACCACATAGCCGGGGTTTGGTGGTGCGATGGTTGGAAAAATCACTGAAAGGAGGGCAACAACGGCCACGCTTGCACCGAATAACAAGCGAACGACCATGGTCGCAGGATGGCGAGCGACCTGACCGAATCGTAGCCGGAGGGATTCTTGCTGCTGCCATTTTTCGATGGTCCGCTCGATTGGATTTTCAGCCCGAGCGAACCCGCGACCGTACGGATCAGGAAGGACGGTGTTGGTGTCAGCGGCTTCGTCGGCCATGTCATCCCCGTACCTCGGGGATGTGCGCCTGATTATGGCTCTTGTCCAAGAATTGGCGGGCGTGGCAGGATTCGAACCCGCGATCTTCGGCTTAGGAGGCCGACGCATTATCCAGCTGTGCTACACGCCCAACAGGCGCTGATGTGCGACCTTTCAAGACGGTTGCGTTGCCGATTCGCGAAGATGGTGAGCGCCAATTTCTGCAAACCGGTGAAGCAGTTCCTCAAGTTGAATACGTTGTTGAGCGGAGCGCTGGAGGTTGGTATCGCAAGCAGAAACGGCCGCCAAGAGGTCGGCCAAAAGCGGTTCAGGATAATGCGTCCGCCCCGCAACCAGAAAGTGATGGAGACGGTCAACCACACCCCTTCCGTCAAGATCGTGGTTGGCCATCATCTGGTCAAGCGCCCCCATGGCTCCTTTGAGGAGACGGGTGTTTTTCTCACCCTGGCGCTCCCACTTCCACTCGTGGACTCGCCCACGAAGGGCTTCTTCGAGAACCAACTGGACTTCTCTGCGGCTTGAGTTCGCCATGAGCAGTTGGACGTTTTTCCGGTCGCTCAGAAGGTCCCGCTGTGCAAGAAGCTGGAACGTAAACACCGCCTTCCGAAGGTTGCCGTTGGAAACATGAGCGATATCGCCTAACACGCCCGAGGCCGGTTGAAGGGTTTCTTTGTGCGCAATGTGTTCGAGACGTTGCTCAATTTGCAGTCGCGTGAGCGAAGGCATGCGCACATGTTGCGTCCTGCTTCGCAAGGCCTCGATGATGCGAGATGGCGTGTGGGTTGTGAACAGGAAACGAGCACTTCGGCTGCTTTCTTCCATCATCCTACGGAGGTACGACTGACGAGCGTGTCCCAGATAATCGGCATCCTCGATGATGATGATCCTTGAAACCGCTGCAAACGTCCCTGCTTCAGGCGCAGCAGATTCTTCTCCGGCCGGTGGAGGAGAGGCATCAGCAGCAGCACTGATGTTGTGGTCAAAAGCGTCAAGGCTGGTGCGACCGGCTAGCGTGTCTTCTGAACCGGCGCCCTCCGGACGGAGGAAGGCTTCGAATTTGGCCATGGCCCCGGCGGTTTTGTTCAAATCTCGCGCTTGAAGAACATGCGTGGTTGCTCGCCAGGAAGGGCCCAAGACTTGGCGGCAAACAAGGTGAAGGGCAGCGGTTTTACCGCAACCCGCAGGTCCTGAGAGAAGAAGATGCGGGGGGTTGGCCTGGAGGGCAAGGTGCTTGAGGGCGTCGATGACCTGTGATGAGGTCAACAAGTCGTCAAAGAGCAAGGGCTTGTATTGCTCAAGCCAAACGCTCATGGAACGATAGACCGGACCATGGTCTTTGAACCCTGCGAGCGAGGAACATCACTCAGCGTTCAAGCGCTTGGTGCCGTGGCGACGGAGTTTCATGAAAATGCGGGAACCGCAAGCCTTGCAGCTGATCCCGTTACGCTCTCGGTGGAACGATTCGAGGTTTCCGCAGTTGGCGCACTTGTAGTCGACGAGTTCAACCATAGTTCTCTCTCCAAGGCGGGCCACTTCGAATCCTGTTTTCAACCTTTCATTCATCAACTCGATTAACAAAGGCATCAAAAGTGGCACCCGACATAACAACGACGGCTCCTTCTTGGTAGAGATGAAGCATTCTCAACGCAACATCGGAAGGGGTCCTACCGAGTACTTCAGAGATCAACTCGATATCATGACCAAGCTCGAGGTTCTCAATCAGAAGGGTTTCTTCTGCAGAAGACCACGTGCCGATCATGGGATTCAACAAGCACGTCCACCGACAAGGCCCGGCATCAAGCGGATGCGGCTACCTGCTTCCAAATTCATGTTAGCGATTTCAGCAGTGCTGACGAGTTGGTTGTTCACGAACACCCAGGAGCCTTGGGTTTGGCCGGCTTTTTCCACGAGTTCGGTTTGGGTCATCGAAACGGTTGAGTGTCCGGTGGCGTCGGCGATTTCCACATCAAAGGTAGGGGCATCTTGACCGCCGATGATGCCGGGGGCCATGCGAACGCTGCTGCCGGCTTCCATGTTCAGGTCGGGGAGGTCGGCGGTGTTGACAAGTTGGTTGTTCACGAACACCCACAAATCGTTGTTTTGGGTGGCTTTGTCAACGATTTGAGCCTTGGTCATGACAACCTCAGAGTGGCCAGACTGGTCGGTGATTTGCACAACAAAGGTGGGGTTGTCTTGCCCACCAACAAGGCCGGGCATCAAGCGAATGCGGCTGCCTGCTTCCAAGTTCATCTCGGCGATGTCAGCGGCGCTGACGAGCTGGTTGTTCACGAAAACCCAAGACCCTTGAGTTTGGGTGGCCTTCTCGGCAATTTCATTCTGTGTCATCTGGACGGTCGAGTGTCCGGATGCGTCTGCAATTTCAACGTCAAATTTCGTATTGTGGTCCATGTTTGTTCACCTTTGAGAAGCGAAGTTTCCAACAGTATATGAAGAAACGACTTTTTGTTCCCCGAAGGAAAAATCGTCGCCGACACAACTGAAACCGGACACTGCGCTCACTTCCGAAATCATACACTCCTCAGAGTATATGAAGTCATCAAGTTTTGAGGTTCGCTTGTCGTGCAAGAAGATGGATTTGCATGCTGTGTTCCACCATAGCAGCGTTGGCCCAAGCCTGATCGAAGTCCGCACCAACAGCGTACGCACCGTTTCCACGGATTACGACGCACCGCATACCGCCTTGATTGAGAGCTTCTGCCACCTGACGAAGGTAATCTTCGGGGTTTTCAGGGTCAGGGTCAACAATGATGATCTTCCCAATGTGTTGTTTCCCAAGTGCGTCAATTGGCGTCAGAAGGACAAGGTCTTTCTCACAACTGGCGGCAGTGGTGTGCGGCCCATGCATGTGAATGACGGCAGCAGGACCTCCAGTCACCACGGACACCGAAGCGAGGACCACCTCGAGTGCATGCCAATCCGTAGGAGCGCCCCGTGGGGATGTCGATCCGAGGGGGGCCGCACAAAGGCTGCGCTCGTTCATTCGAGGAAGCGTAACCATGTGGCGCGTGGAGATCATGATGCCGGGCTGCTCTGGATGAATCATGGCCATGGAACCCATCGTAGCTCTGACCAAATGTTCCCGGTCCAGTTGGCGGCCGAGACGCACGAAATCCGACACAATGTAAG
>MDTG01312956.1_pt1 | contig 17066 bp, 21 predicted proteins | sample 811421 | NCBI WGS metagenome assembly MDTG01 (sample SAMN05326645, study PRJNA326480) | marine metagenome | isolation source: seawater | place: Pacific Ocean: South East | collected 2011
AGGTACAATCGTACTACCAATACAAGTATGATTAATCATCTTTTGTGTTTTTCTAGTTCTATCCCAACCAATGTGTTCGTCTCTTGGTGTTAGGTCTAAAAAGTCACTACTCATACAGATAACACCTAGGTATTTCTGTGTGATTCTATCTCTAACTAAAAAGTTTAGATTTCTACCAATGTTACTATTGTTTTTCATAGTAGATAAGAAAGTTCTTAATGCATTCCATATCTCACTACCTTTGGCATTTGTGTGTGATTGTATTTCAGCACCATCTGTCCATATTAGTTCAGGTTCTAATTTTAGATATTCTTGTGGGTCGTCTGGTAACCAGAAATTATTTTTGACTTCTTGTATAACTGTGGCCTGTTCAGGACGTAGCATAGCAGGTTTATCATCAAAGAAACTATTTGTTTCTGCTGTGGGATATCTGTCTTTAACTTCTTGCCACTTCTGATACAATGTATATTCTTTTACATCCATAGCAGATACAAAGGTCAAATCTTTAATGATTGTCTCTTTTAATTTGTCTGTATCTGGATTGTAAACTTTAGATAAATCTGTATTGTCTTGCCAACTTTGCCATTGGTCGTCTATTGACATGTCTTTGTTCCAACTGTAACTCATAATATATCCATACTAACATAAAGTGCCTGAAAAGTCAATGCCTATTTGGCTGATGTCTTTGTCTGTGCTTGGTGTTTTCTCATTAAGTCTATCTGTTTCTTCGCTTTTTTCTCTGCCATCTGCAATTTCATTTTACTTGCATGTTCAGTAAACGTTCTACCTAACATATGTTCATACTCATGTTGGTAAACACGACTCAATAAACCATCTAGTGACGCCTCTTTTAGGTCACCTGATTCGTCTGTGTATTTTGCTACACATTTTCTAGGTCTTTTAATAGATAAGAAAATAAAAGGATAAGTTAAGCAACCCTCTTTCATCATAATCTCTTCATCACCTACTGACAATATCATAGGATTGAAACAGGCCATCTTTAGACCGTCTTCTACTTGTGGATGACCACCCATAACAAACATATTAAATGGTAAACCAACTTGGTTTGCTGATAGTCCTATGCCACCATATCTTGTCATGGTTTGAAACATAAACTCTGTTAAGTCTTGTCTATCTTTAAAACCATATTCTTCTAACATATCGTCATTGTATGGTGCAATGGCCGTTGTGACTCTAGGGTCTGTTGGTGGTATTAATGCTATTTTATCTCGTTCAATCATTGTGGTTCCTTCCAGAATATATTTAGTGTTAATCTTCCATTGTTGATATCTGTACCATGGTTGTGTATTGGCATGTGGTTATATCTACTTTCAAATATTAATGCTCTATTCTGAATAAACTTAATATCTGCAATTTCTTTTTGTTTGTCATCATACAGTTTTGTACCACTTTCAAGGTTAGTTTTTGACAAATAAACTAGTGTTGAATAGTCAGCACCAGGTGTATCTTTGTGTATAAACTCTTCTTTGTTATCACTACCTAATCGTAGGTGTGTATAAATTTTAAATGGACAATTAGGTGGTAAAAAATTACCAAACTTTGTAAACTCTTTTAAGAATAAAGAAACGGCAAACGGAGATACTTTCTTCAAGTCTTCACTTCGTTCACCAGGCCATTTAAAATTTAACTCTGTACCATCTGTTTTCTTTAACTCGGCAACCTGTACCTCTGGATGGTCTTTATAACTATAACGTGGTATATCTTTAAATGCTTGCTCTAACTGAACAAAGTTAGAGAAAAAGTTTTCTACCATCATCATTCTCATTATACGGTTCCTAACTGTGTAAAGTTATTGTGTTTCTCATACTTAATTATATGAGCAAACTTATCAAATAATATGTCACCTTTGTGTGATATGATAAAGATGTTTTCTTTTGTCAATGTTTTAATAATCTTAAAGAAGTCATCTGTACCTTGACCATCTAAACTACTATCAAATATCTCGTCAAGTATTAATAGATTGGTGTTTGTACTGTTTTTCATTCTAGCAATATCACGCCATGTAAATAGTAAGGCAAGGTCAATTCTCATTTTCTCTCCCTCACTAAAGTTATTATAATTAAAGTTATCTCTAAATCTACTCTTAACTGTCTCATTAAATTCTTCATCTAATACAAATGAGATATAGAAGTCCATTGCTTGTAGATACTTGTTAATAAGACTATTCATAATTGGTACATACTTACGTATAATTTGTGCCTTAGCACCTTTGTCGTTAAGTATCTCTCTTAATATATCTACATAAGATTTCTCTTCGTTTACTTTTGCTAATGCTTCATCAGCTTCAACTAGAGATTTTGATAATTCATTAAGTTCTAATTTAATAGTTGTAATATCACTGTCTCTATTCTTGGACATTAATATCTCTTCATGTATAGAATCACTAGAAGTTTTTAATGCTTGTAATGATGTTTCTATTTTAGCAACCTCTACATTTAAATCTTGTACCTTTTTAGATACACCACTCATTTCAGTTACCTTTTCTTCCGTCTTGGTAATCTCTTGTAATAGTTCTTCTAGGCCATTTTCTAGTTTCTGAATAGTAGTTGTTTCTTCTATTTTCTTTTTACTTTTAAATTCTTCTTCAATAGGTTGTGTACATGTAGGACAATTATCATTATTTAAAAAGAAGTCTAAAGTTTTCTGGTGGTTTGATAGATTGTTTTCTATTTTGCCTTCTAGTTTTGTTAACTGATTGTACTGACCTTTTACTTTGTCCTTATCAACCAACAAACTATTTGTAGATTCTATCTCAATATTCAATTGTTTGATTTTTTCTCTGTATTCCGTCTCGGATTGTCTATTTTTTTCTAAAGATTTTTGCTTACCAGTCTGGAAGTCTGTACCTTGGTCTTCCAGAGACTTTAGATACTTTGCTTCAGTTTCGTATTTGGACTTTATTAACTCGCATTGGTGCCTCACCTCCGTTAACTTTTTTTGTAAATCGCTCTGTTGGGAACGCAAAATCAAGTCCATCAGCCCAAAAACTCTTATGTCCAAGATTTCTTCAACAACTTCTCGTCTGTATCTTGGTTTCATCTTCATAAACGGTTCGTAAGAGGAAGAACCTAGTAAAACCACCTGAATGAATGACCTGTAATTAAGTTTCATTATGTTTTGTTCTAGGTATTTTTGATAATCAATAGTTGAAGCGTCTTGATTCAACAAAGTGCCATTCTGAAATATCTCAAAGATGTTTGGTTTGATACCTCTTCGTATCTTATACTTCTTTGTACCAACTTCAAAGTCAACCTCTACCATACAATCACCAGTATTAATAGTATTGACCATTTGGTCTTTCTTAATAATACGAAAAGGTTTGTTAAACAATACAAAACATAATGCGTCTAGTAATGTTGACTTACCACTACCATTAGTACCAACAATTAGAGTAGTCTGTGACATATCCAAGTTGACAACTATAGGTTGGTTACCTGTTGATAAAAAGTTTTTATACTGTAGTCGTTTAAATGTTATCATTCTATAAAGTTCCAATTTAGATTACCAGATACACTAATACGTTCTATGTCTGGTGTTTGAAAGGGAGAAACCCAATGTGTTAATTGTGCTGGAAATATAAACATCTGACATTCTTCTGGAATAAAGATATGTTGATTAATAATCCATTCAAGGCCATAGACAGGTTCACCATAATTAAAGTTAATTGCACCTGCTGACTTGTCGGCAGATTTTTCTGCCCAATATTTGTTTTCTTCTACAATTTCTTTTGGTACTTTTAAATAGATAACAAATGATATATCACCACCATGTTTATGTGGTGGATTAAATTCGCCTGCAACCTGTGTATTAATCCATAATGATGTCATACTAACAACACTTTTTAATTTGCCTGCTTGAATTTTAGGATGAAATCTATTTGTAGTTGCAAAATGTTTTAACCAATGGTCTGTATATGCTTTGAATACAGCACCTGTGTTTTCTGTAAACCACGACATATCATTCTCTGTATAACCAAATTCTTTGTCAATGTTACCTGCTAGTTTTTTATTACGTGGTTCTGTAGCAAGTTTACCACGTCTTAATAGTTCATCACAAAAAGGTTGGTCTAATTTAGTTTGGAATAATAAAGGACCCCAGTTATAAGTTCTATATCTTCCCATTATTCATTTGCCTCGGCATATAATTCTTTTGCAAACTGTTTCAGTTTTTGTTTATCAATATCTGTTTCAACCTGTTCAATATAATTACCTAAAAAGGTCAATGTATCTTCGCCTTGTTCTAGTATATCTTCTCTTACGCTAGCACCAATATCCGACATATCTTCTACTACTTGTAATTCATGTACGTTTATATCGTTATACATACGGTCAATAAATCTATCGTACATATCAGCGTCTCGCTTATCAGCAATGAATAACTTAACAAACGTATTGTTGTACATATCTATTTCAAGTCTATCATAGTCTTTTATTTGGTCATTGTAATGTATCTTTTTAAATATCTTATTAGGATTAGATACTCTTTCAAGTTCTCTAGTTTCTGTATCAAATATATGGAAACCTTTAGGACAATTGTAGTCTGACCAAGTCATTTCGTATTGTGTACCAAGATAGTATATCTGACCATCATCTGACTTCTTGTGAAAGTGTCCTGATAATACTTTCTCAAATCTTTTAAAAGCACCTTTCTCTAAACCATGTTCGTTAAAATGGCCGTTATGCATTTCAAAACCTTTTACTTCTAAATGACCCATTGCAATAGTAGCTTGTGAGTTTGTAATCATGTCAACTGATTCTTTTTCATTGTTGTCACAAATCCATGGTATGAATAGAATAGGTAAACCATCAAACTCTACTTGTGTAGTTTTTGTATAAATTTTTACGTCTTTTGATAAGTTAAGATTTTGCATGGCATTGACTTCATTTGTATTCTTATAATACGTGTCATGGTTACCAAGTATAACATGAGTATCAATAATCATGTCATCTAATTTATTCCAAAAATGCTCTCTAAAATTGTGTGCTGTGTTATGATTAATAAATTTTCTTCTATCAACTACATCACCTAGGTGTACCAATGTACCTATGTTATGTTCTTTTAGATATGGAAAAAATAACTCATCATAAAACTTATTCATGTATTTGATAAACGCTGGACTATCATTTCTGGCGCCAAAGTGTGTATCATTCAGTAATGCTATTTTCATTCTTCTTTCCAGTCGGCTAGTTTTATCATATTCATATTAATGTTCATTCTGTATTTACTATCACTAGTTGATGTACTAGTGTGTGGTACGCTAGGGTCAAATAAAATCATTCTGTTAGCGACACTTGGTATCTTTTCATCACCTATTCTTGTATAACCATCACATGTATTAATACTAAACAGGCAACCAAAGTGTGAGAATTCATAGTCTTTATGTTCGGAATGTTCTACTACACCTATACCTTGATTGATATACATGTTGCCTTTGATTCGTAGAATGGCCGTAGGTTCTAGTTTTCTTAATAATGGTATACATATATCAAAAAATTGTGATGTTTCAAAATTTTTGTGTAGATAAAACTGGTGGCAGAAATAGAAATAAGGATTATCACTACCTAAATGTGTAGTAATGTCTTCTGTGTAATGCCAATCAAACTTTGTTTGTGTCATTATGGTTTCCATCTGCTTAAATGTTTCACCATCTAAGTAGTTATCAATTACTTCTAACATGATTATTTCTTCTTCTTGGCTTTACGTAAACTTTTTAGTCTTTCATTTGTCTTTTTCTGTTGTTCTATTTCTTCAGCATTTTCTTTAGGAAGATTTGCTTTTAAAAATTCACTAAACTGATTCTTAAACTCTCTGTCTTCACCTGGTTGTAATGTCATATCATCATAATTAGAATCAGCAATCATCTTCTGTTTGATTACTACCTGTTTCTTCTCTTTTTGAATTCGTCTTACAAATGCATAGTATATAATTTGTGTGAAATATGCAAATGGATTATTTGATTTCTCTGGATTGAAATTGTCTAAGTATTGTAAGCAGTTCTCTATACCATCACTAATCATATCGTCTCTAAACGTATAGTTTATAAAGTTAGGTCTGTAAGATAGGTGGTTGGCAATTTTAAGAAAACACTCACCAATGTAATTAGTTACTGGTGGTTTAGGTTGATTGTTTTTAACAGACTCGTTTACTAGTCTTTTGTACTCCGTCATTGCTAACAAAAACTCTTTGTTATTGACGTAATGTTCTGGTTTCTTTTTACTTATCATAATGTCCTCATAATACTATAAAAGTATGTAAAAGTCAAGCCTGATTCAATTTTTAATTGAGCCTTAAATTGGCATTGACATTGTTAAAAATTTATGTATAATAAGCGGTGTAGCGGGTTGCAAGGAAAGGACCTAGTACCTAATGTATAGTCTCTTCACCGTCTCTATCCATAAACTCGTCAAATATTTCATTCAACTCATCATTTTGTTTATTACTCATTTGTTTAGTGTCTTGTAAGCCGCCGGTGTTCGGAGCAAGTGGCGATTTATCATATTCTTTTGAAATATGAGACCAACTCTCTGCCATTGGAACACTAGCATTTGTGATTGTCATTATCTTATCTTTAGGAATGGTAACCACATAATCTTCCGTATAATTAGTCCATCTAATTAAAGCAATATAATCTCTAATACCTGTTGGTGTTACTTGTGGAACATACTTAACCTGCAAAGGCTTGATTAACCTTATTAAAGCGTTAGCCTCTGGTAGTTGTCCCTTACTAGGAATGTGACAAACGATATCGTCACCATTTACTAACTTAACAATTTTAATTTCTGTACTAGCTGTCATTGTTTAGTCCTACGTTGTGTATTTCATAATCAAAATCTTCACTGTTGTATATATTTATCCGTTCTCTAAAATGGGCCAATGTGTAGTTCTCTTTCTCGTTATAGGTCATGTCATCAGCTATGTCATATAATGTCGCATGACTATTGTTATCTTTTAATCTAAGGCCTCTACCAATAGATTGTAAATTTCTAATTCTGGATTTTGATGGACTTGCAAATACAATGTTATGTAAATTTCTGATATTAATACCAGTAGAGAAAGTACCATAACTTGCGATAATAATTGCATTATCAGATTTTTCCGTAATCTGTCTGATATGTTCTCTTTCTTCTGTATCAATTCCACCATGTACATAAAAGACTTTTTTATCTGTTGCCTTTTCTTTTATATCTTCATACAATTGTTTACCATGTTTCTCTACATATTGAAACAAACATAAAGAATTGCCTTGTAAACCTTTACATAAGTTTCTTATATAAACATTTCTTTTCTCATTGGCAACCAAGAAATCCATTTCTTCTTGGTACGTCTTATCTTTCATATAGTGTGAGGTATTTTTATCGTGTTTTAAGACCAAACAGTATATCTTTAACTCAGATAGTTTTCCTTTCTCCATAAGTTCCGTTGTGGATACTACCTTATTTACACTACCAAACAATCCTTCTAATACAAGTTTATGTGTTTTACTACCATCAAGTGTACCAGTTAGACCTACTCTATATGGACATTTTTTTAGATTACTCATAATTTTAGTTAGTGAGACTGCTTTGAACAAGTGTGCCTCATCACCAACAATCATACCATATTGTTTAAACCAGTTTTTAGGTAGATTATAGATAGATTGCCATGTAGAAATAACTACTTGTTTGTTTGTATCTTTCTCATGTCCTTGGTATATTCTATGTACGTTTCTTTCAGGCGACCAACCGTAATCTTTAAAGTCTTTGAACAATTGTTCTACCAATGATGTTGTAGGTACGATAATCAAAATTTTCTTTTTTTCTTCTTTCAATCTAAGCAGATTAAATCTTACCAATAGATATACAATAAGTGATTTACCAGACGCCGTTGGCGACAGTAACAATGTTCTATTCTTACGTGTTGCATAGATAAAGGCTTCTTTTTGATAATCTCTTACCGTAAAAGGTATTTTTAATGCCTCAATAAACTGGTCAACCTTCGCTTCGTCAACCTTGGTGTCTTGCATTTTTGAGCCATCAACTACGTGTACCTGATTATCTTCACACCACTTTAAAATATAAGGATATAAACCTGCATATATTTTACCTGTTTGATATGAGAATAATCTAATCTTTCCGTCCCACACTCTACTTCTATATTGTGGCATAAACTTAAAACCAGGAACCTCAAAGGTAAAAAATTCTCCTAAATCTCTACGAATGGCCTCATCAGCCTCTATTGTTAGATGTACGTCATCTTTTCTTTCAATAATAATATATCTTGTTTTGTCCATTATATAATCCAAGTCATTAAAGAATATCTATGTCCTTTGGTTACTTTCTTAACTTCATGTGGGAACATAAAATTAGAAGGAAATACTATACCACTACCTTGTTTTATAGGTGGTACGTATTCACCATCACACAAACTTATTTCACCACCCTCAAAGTTGTCATTTAAAAACATTAACGCTGTGATATGTGGGTAACCAAACTTTTGTCCATGTGAATGATGTATGTTGTCAATATGATTTTTCATAAAACCACCCTCTGGATAGTGGTTTAATCTGAATTCTGTAAACTGTTCTGGTATAACTTTAGGATACACTTTGATATATTGGTCTACCATTTTTGTAAAACTATACTTTAATATATCGTAATGTTCATCACCTTTTTTTATCCAGTATTCATTCATCAATACTTTTTTAGATGTTTCTGGAGATATTCCGTCTGCTGTACTGAATGATGATTCGTGCCAATCGGCATTTTGATAATAATAATCCACCACAGTCTGTGCTGTGTGAGACCTAATTGCCGAATCGAAATATAATATATGGTCTTTTACTAGTTGCATTAAATAGCACCAGATGTAAACCTCTTCCACTCTATTGCATTTTTAATTGTGAATGTTCTATTTGAAATTTGTCTAATAGTTCTATCTAAAAAATCTACAGTAGTTGAAAGATAATCTACCTTTTGTTTTGCTTTAACATAGGCTTCGTCTGATTGAATATATTGGTCTACGTCTTGTCTTAACAATTTGTAATTAAATGGTCTTTGTGCATACACAGAGGCGTTAGCCTTACCTGTATAATATTCCCAAAGTACCCTTTTAGTATTCATTAGTTCGCCCTCGGCACGACTTAACATTAACTTAAATTTAGTTAAGTGTTTCATAAACTCGTTATGTAATTGAGGTGTTTTGATACTCTCTAGGTCTAGTTCAGTATCATTGATTTTTAACCGTTTATCGGCTAGTTCTTGTAGTTGTTCTAAATCCATAATATCTCCATAATTTAAGTAGTATTATAACACAAAAAACTTTAAAAGTAAAGTCTCTATGTGACAGTAACACTAGTTTTAGACGCACCAACTGTAGCAAATTCGTATCTTTTGTATTCAAAATCTACTGTTGCTGTCAAGTATTCTACGTCTGTTGCCTGTTGGTTATAATCAAGTCCACTCAATGTTGTAGGGAACACGTCTGAGAACCTTACTTCAACGTTACCATTGTTTTTAGATGTCAATATGTTCAATGTTGCGTCTGAAAATATAGCACCTTGGTCACTTGCACCGTACTTAACTTTGCCTGGATCCGTTCTCTGGTTGGCGCCAGAAGACGTAGGAAAGCGGTCGGCGCCACTTCCTAATATACGTTGATACTCTGAATGGTCTTCAGGAAATGCTAGTCCTGTCAACCAACCATGTATCTCTCTATAGTTCTCTAAATTCTAATCAACCATGAAAGTTACTCTTAATGTTTGGTAGTCTAATTTCTCTCCAGGTTGTGGAATATCAGAAAGTGGTGTCTGTTGAATTCTTGTTGATAACGATATACCAGGCAGATTTGCAGCCGTGCAAAAGTATTCTACCTTTGGTAGTTTTGTTATTTGAAACCTAAACTGTGTTGGACTACTATAGTCTAACTTTGTAGGTTGTCTTGATAATGCTGTTTCCATACTACTATTTATCCATTAGAATATAGCAGTGTGTCCTGGTTTCATAAAAAGAGCGATAAAAACCAAAGCTGCTATCAATAGTGCCGTGAACCAATAACTGTTAGGATCCATGGTAATCTCCTTTGTTTGTTTTAGGCTAAAAAAAAGGGCGACATAAAGCCGCCCTCTTTCATTATTTCTGTTAAGAACAGATATTACATTAAGTTTGCGATTTGCACTCTTTGGTAGTATCTGTTTGAGTTAGCAGAACCAGCGTCATTAACCGGAGTAGCTGCACCAGACTGAGCGCCTGTTTCAGCAAATGGGTTCGCAACAAGACCATATCTTGTTTTAAATCCAATTTTCGGTTGGAACGTGTCCTGACCAACTGCTCTAACCATTTGTAGTGGTACATATGGACAATAGAACATACCAGCGTCATAAGGTGAAGTACCTTTGTAACCAACAACATAGTATTGGCTAGCGCTTGAGTTTGCACTGTATGGGTCAATGTATACCTTGAATCTACCGTTAAGAACACCAGCAAAAGTATTACCAGTATCGTCAACGTTTAGGTTATTGTTTAATGCAGGTGTGTAGTCTAAAACACCAGCCATTTGAAGTGCTGAAGCAACATCAGAAGAACAGATAATCATATTACCTTTTCCTCTTCTTGTTCTTTGAGCGATTCTGTTTGCGTCTCTTTCCAATTGGAACATAAGACCTTTGAATCTTTCAACTGACCATCTACCGTTTGAGTCTGTATCTAAATCAAAGATACCAGCAGTAGTTGTGTTTGTAGCTGCACCTTTTTCAGCGTTGATATAGATAGTTCTTACAACTTCTCTGTTAATCTCTGCTAAAATTTCAGCAGATAAGATGTTTGCAAGTTCTGTCTCAGCGTCTAAACCATGGATTGCTTTAAGGTCTTGAGCAAGTTCCATTGTGTACTCGGCTTTAAGAGCTCTTGATTTAGCAGTTACAGTTGACTTCTCAATTGAGAATGCCATTTCAGCAAATGCGTTACCAGAGTCATCACCTAATGCTTCAGCCGCAGCTGTTGTCATTGCAGTACCTTTTGTGTAGGCACCAGCAGATGGTGAGTCGTTTAGTACAGATGGATTTGTTCCGCCTTGTGCTGTTGTAGAATAACCATCTACAGCAGAACCAGCAGCATTTCTACCCGAGAAATCTGTATCAGCTTCGTCAAACATAGCTTCGCCACCAGTTTGTGAAGTGTATCTACTTCTCATTGCAAAAATAAGACCAGTTGGACCAGTCATTGGTTGTACGCCTGCGATATCGTATGCGATAAGGTTAGGCATTGCTCTTCTAACTAGTGAAATTAGGATTGGATCCCAATTTGCAACAGATGAACCTGTTGAGTTAGTAGGAGCTGCTTCATTTAAGAAAGCGTTGTCTTCTTTAGAAGCTCTTTCTTGGTTTTCCAAGATAACAGATGTTACGGCACGTCTGTAAGAATCACCGATTTTTGGTAAATCAGGATGCTCTAGGACTGGCTGCCATTTCTTTTCATGTGTTTCGGATAAGTACATGTTTGTTTTCTCCCTATATGTTACTTAATAGATATTTTCATATCTTTTGTTTTGCTTATAGCGGCGGTGTAAGCAGCCATGCTAGAAGATAAGTCATCACTGTTAAGTGTTGACTCTCCAGCCGCCACATCATCTAAATCTTCGCTAACTGTACTTTTTCCAAAGTAAGACTGTTTAACTGTCTCAACTTTTTTCTTAAAGTCTTCGTTAGACGAATACTCAATCTCTTCAACAAGTTTAGTAAACTTCTCTTTTGAAGTATCTGCTAAATCAGCAGACGCTTCAGCTACAATTTCTTTTCTTTGTAGGTCTTTAGCACCTTGATTTAACTCAACGTTCTTAGAAATTTGCTCATCTAGTTTCTTTTGAAGGTCGTCAACTTTAGCAGCTTGCGCTTCTAAAACATCATACTTTTCATCAGGAACATCAATGTAGTGGTCTTCAAATAACTTTTTAAGTCCACCAATAAAGTCTTCAGCGATTTCACCCTTGATTCCTCTTTCTAAAGCAATCTCATTTTCTTTCATCCATTGTTCTACAACGTATGATAGGTATGAGTCTACTTTTTCAACCAATTCGTCTTTTGCTGTTGACATTTCTTGTTCAAATTTATTATTATAGTCTGCTTCAATCTCTTCTGCAATCTCTTTAACTTTAGATTTAATTGCTGTTTCAAAAATCGTAGCAGCCTTATCTTTAAACTCTTCTGATAAGTCAGTTTCACCGGCGATTAAAGCGTCAACGTGTTCTTTTACGTCAACATCTTTATCTTCCTTTTTAGACTTGTAAGATTCTTCTTTGTCGTCAGATTTTTTATCATCTTTCTTGTCCAGATATTTCTTTAGTCCTGCTGGCATTTCGCCTTCTGAAATTTCTTTATCTTCTGAGTTTTCTGTTTCTGTTGATTCCATAGCTTTAGATGGATGTTTGTCATCTAACTTCGGCATAGGATCAGGAGCACCCTCAGATTTTTGAGGTGCTTGACCAGAAACTTCCTTTACTTTCTTAGTTGCGTCCGGATTGCTGTCCGTGGGTTTAACCACAGCTGCGCCTAAATCTTCTGCCTCGTTTGACAAGTGATTCGGTTCAGCCGCAACAGCATTCTTTTTCGGAGCGTCAGCCATAGAATTCTCTTCTATTGCTACTGCTTCTAACGCCTCTAAATTTTTTTCTGTATCGGCCATTAAGAAATCTCCTCTTTGTAAAAATAAACGTTTATTTTCTTATTGCTGTTAAGGTTATTTATAAGTTTAGAGTTTTTTAAGAAAGGACTGAAAGACTTTCGCCTTAGCTTCTGCTAATGCAATAGATTTTGCCTTCTGTATTTCACTCTTCCACTCATTAATTTCCCTCTCAACTAACACACCATTATCCCATACCCACTCTCTTTGTTCCATAATGCCTTCTACGAAAGCGTCTGGAGCGCTTGGGTCTGCAACAATGTCGGCAGCTGTAGCTAAGTAGAAATCATTTCCTACGTAGTTCACACCACCTTTTTGAACCAAGGATCCCATACCTCTTGATGATACGCCTAATTGAGCGCCTTCATCTATAAGACCTTTTACAATCTTACCGTATGGTGTACCCATGATTTTTGCTTCACCAATAAAATTTTTACCGTCTGGATAGAGTTTCGTAATCATGTGTGATACTCGTTCTAAATTTACAGTTGGTCCGTCAGGATGTCCTAACTCGCCAAAGGCTCTTTTTTTATTGATAAACTCTGAGTTGTACCTTTTTACTTCTTTCTGTAAGATATCATTTTCATATACTCGTCCATTCCTATTTTTGATATCGGATTGTAAAAAGACACCACGAATTTTGTAGTTCTTTTCGCCATTAACCTCTTCGGTAATGTATTCTGCGTTTTGTACTTCTTCTGAAATTAGTTTCATATGTTCTCTCTCTGTACTATTTATACAAAAACTTATCTAAACTCTACAATTATTGTGTAGTTATCGTCTTTTGAGAAGTTTTTAGTAGATAAAAGCACGTCTCCCGTTGGTGTAGTTGCGTTATTTGGTATTCCATTACCGTTTACCCTTAAATCCCAAGAACCTTGCCCACTTAAACTTGTCGCCAAACCATTAGATGTACCTGACCAATATAACTCTACAGCACTCTTTGTGTCTGTAGTGTTTATTGACCAATAAATTCTTGCAATAGTTCTAGCGCCATCTTCTGTCATAAAAGTTAACTCTGAAGCGTCAACCTTTTTAACTAAATTTTCTCCTGTACCATCTGATACGTTAGTCATCTTAATTACATGCTTAACACCAGATGTATCAGCGATTGTTTGTGTTGTTACTATATCAGCCATTTGTAAAACCTGTTTCCTTATGACACTCTAAAGCGACTGAAAATGTATCTACGTTAACATCACTTGTTACGAATACATCATTGTTGCCACCCTCGGTGCTCTTTTTTAAATCTAATTCTTCTGGTTTAAGACCATAATTTCCTACACCAGTAAAACTTATTAGTTCTTCGTCATCAATAAAAATCTTAACTTCACCTTTACCAATAACATCATAATATAAATTTGCAACTGAAATAACACTTTCACTTGTTGCATTTAATAATTTAGGTGTATCTACTACCTTTTGAGACACCTCATTTTTAAATCCTTTTACACCAACAATGGTCTTAAAACCATCATCTAACTTTTGTTCAACTTGTACAGTCATTATTGTGCGTCATAGTAAGTCTTTGACAACTCACCTCTTTCAACTGTAGTACCTTTTTTTCTACATCTAAGGTACACTTTAGTAACTGCATTAGTTCCTGGTCTTGTGTGTGTTCTTATACCACCAGATACAGTTGAGTTTGCACCGTCAGCTGAATCAGGATACGTATTAGACGCTGTAGCAGAATTTTCATACTGCCAAACTGCACTTGAACCTGGTACATCTACCCACGCCATCTTTAACTCCCTAGTTGTTCGTCTGTCTCTGCCTCTATGTAATCATAGAGTACAGAAGTGTTTAAGTCGTGGAAGTCTGAAACTTTATCAATTGATTCTTCCACATCCATAACAATATCTTTACCGTCACATTTGTCCATCATTGTAAACATGTCGGTTACCGCCTCTTTATGTAAAGGTGGTAAACTACTGAAAGTCTTACTATCTACTATTTTTTTTTCTTCAAATAGATTAGATATTCGCATCAGCTGGAACCTCGGCCGCTGGTGCTTCTACTGGTGCTTCAACTTCTGTGGCTGGCGCCTCAGGAACCTCAGCTGATGGTTCTGGATTGTTACCGTCTGGAGTAAATTCAATCTCATTACCTTGTGTGTCATGCACTGCGTCTGTTCTTTCACCTGGGTCAATTACTGCTGGTTTAGGGTCACTAAACGCTGTTGCTTGGTCGCCTTGTCCAGGTGTAGATGTAAAGATATTCTTCGCTACATCAATTCTTTGTTGGTCTAAAGCAGAGGCAACTTTGTCTCTTAATGCGTCTTTAAAAGCCTCACCAGCTTCTGCATTTGCACCTTTGCCTAGATTATCAATAAATGATTTTACTTTTTCTGTCATTATAGTTCTCCATTATCTGTTGACGGTTCAGCTATGATACCATCATCAACTTCTTGTTTAATTTGTTTATCAATATCTTCAATTTCTCTTTCGTTTTGTTTAAGCACATGCTTACGAACATACTCAATTGAATAATATTTACCAATGTAATCTCTCATTTGGTCAGCCAATCTCAATCTTTCCATTAACATTTCTGCATTTTTTAATTCTGCAAAATGGCCGTCTTGTAAGAAATCATATTGTAAATGGTCTTTAACAGTAAACCAATCTTCTTCAGCTATTACTGCTTTTAATACTAACTGTGTATGAAGTATATCATTAAACAGTTCAGTAAATTTCTTTCTTAATCTTTGAACAAACTTTGTAAATTTAAGTTCGTCTCTAGTAATTTCAGTAGAACGACCCATATTAAATCCTTGGTTCGCCTCTAATCTACTAGCAGGAACATTTAAACTTCTATAAAGTTTTGCTCTAAAGTATTCAATGTCTGCAATCTCTCCCAAGTTTTGACCACCAGGCAATGTAGAAATATCTGTACCTCTACCACCCTCTCTACTTGGTAACCAGAAGTCTTCTAACATTGACATGTAATTTCTGTCGTCTCGGATTTCTCCTGTCTGTGCGTCATAGACAAGTTTATTTCTATACTTAGCCATAACATCACGTAAGTATTGCTCTGCCTTTTGTTTAGGTAGATTACCTACATCAATTTTAAATATACGTCTTTCTGGTGCTCTCGCAATTCTGTATATAACAGCTGCGTCTTCAATCATTCTTAACTGATTGACAGGTTTAATTGCCTTATGTAAATAAGACAACACCATGTTTTTATTCTGGTCAACTAAACCAGAAGGACAAAATGCGATTGCGTCAACAGCAATCTTAATACCACCAGATGTAGTATTTGTAATTCCTTTTTCGTTGAAGATAAAATACTCTTGCATTTGGTCTACAACTGATAAACCATATGGAGTAGGTCCGTCAGGTCTTTGTTTCCTGATTTCTCTAATCTTCTTAATTTTTCGTGGGTCTATGTATCTTAACTCTGTGATACCTTTGTGTGTACTTTCTCTATCAATTACTTTATGATAGAATAAACGGCCATCTACGTACCATCTTCTAAAGATATCATGCCCTTTAGTATTGAAGTTCATAAGACGTAAGACTTCTTTAAACTCGTCTTCTATCTTTCTACGAACATCATTACCAAATGGTAAATTCTCTAAATTTAATTTTACGGCGTCCTTTAATTCATTCGCAACGATAGCCTCGTTGATAATGTCTTCTACTGCCATGTCGCACTCTGGATGAAGTGCTATCTCTCTATAACGTCTGATTAAGTCCTGCTCATTTTTAGCAGTACCTTCCATGTCAAGGTACTGGCCAAAATAACCACCGGCAGCGACAGTTGATGTACCGTCATCTGCCTGTGGTGTTGTAAAGCTTTGCTTTGGATCCTGTTTAGGTTTGACCCTTGTTATAGAAAATCCAAATAAATCTGCCATACTATATTCCTTTACTGTTCATTATCTATTTATACTACTTTTTAGGTAGTAGTGTTCGTTTCAAAGTATTGGTATGCCATAGTAACAGCAAATTCTTCAATTGCCGTAGCTTCGTCATAACTCAATTCAATCGGAGCAATGATTGTAGGGAATACACCTCTTAAAGTGTAACTCTTAATCGTTGTACCGTTTCTATCTAATTGGTCAACAAATGCGTCAACTTGATAATCCGCTGGATTAGTTAAGCCTTCGTTATCTGTCATGTTATTGATACCATTTGACCATCTTTCAAAAGCATTTCTGATTTTGAAATTAGTGTCATTTAGTACAGTAATTGACCAATCTTCTATTGTTCTATCACCAGCAATCTTAATACTTCTTCCTCTGAAAGGAACATTAAAACTAGGTAAGTTCATACCTGGTAATGAAGTTGCTTTACATAAGAATGCTAGGTCTTCTATTTCTCCACCAACTTGTGCGTAACCAGGAAAAGGCATTGTTACCTTAAACTGATTGGCTCTTGCGCCACCGCCTGC
>MDTG01007085.1_pt1 | contig 17065 bp, 18 predicted proteins | sample 811421 | NCBI WGS metagenome assembly MDTG01 (sample SAMN05326645, study PRJNA326480) | marine metagenome | isolation source: seawater | place: Pacific Ocean: South East | collected 2011
TTGGACGATTGCATGCAGCTTAGACATAAAGAGCTTATGAATTTGGCGACTGAAATTGGAGTATTTGCTAGGTCTTGCACATATTTTACGGAATCATACTATATCGGCGCTTTGACCCTAAAGGTAATTTATACAGAAAAAAATTATCCCTTTAAACAGGATTATTTTCTCAAAAAATCAAAAGAAGTATTTGAGGCTGAAAGATCACTTGGAAGGGTGATAAAATATAATGAAAGTTATTCTGTTCCAGTAATTAAAAACTGTCTTAAATTTTTCCAAAATTCAGGTGTTCTAAATTGGGAAGAGGATGGTTATGTAATGAATAGGATCGCCTTCTTGGACAAGTCAATTATTCGTTTCGAAAAAGAGCTTAGCGATCAAATACGATTTAATATGCGTGGTTAAAAAATGAGTTATTCGATCCTAAGTAGTGGTAATTCTAGATATATATTTTGTGATATTAAAGATTTTTATGAATTAGCATCTTTAGGCGATCAAATTAGATGCTTCGTGAATGACAAGACGCTTTTTAAAATAGCTGGGCATGAGTTGCATCTTTTTTTTGATGCGAACGTGACTCTGCTTTCATTGGGGCAACCGGTTACGGGTGTTCCGCATGACGACATTACCTGTAGAAGTGAGAAGTTCTATCTTAAAGATTTTGGAAAATACCAAATTTATAGATTTAACGTTGGAGAGCTTAATCTTTCTAAGACTACGCCAGAAGACCTAATTTGCTTAATTTCTGAGAAAAGAGACGAAATTATCTCCAATGAGAAGTGCTTAATTCGATATATTAGGATAATTATTCGGGACCAAGGCTTTTTTAAAATAAAAAAAGAAGAAAAGTTACTTCTTGTCGATTTTTTGCTTGATTAAAGGTAAGATATTTGACTAAGTTGTGGAAAGACGATCATCAATAATTTTTAGCTTGGAGGCGTACTATTAAATCAAATTTTAACAACAAAAATCAATCAAAGGGAATTAGGGTCAATGATCATATCCGTATTCGAGAGTGCCGCCTTATTGGTGATGATGGTCATCAGTATGGGATTGTAACTTTAGAGCAGGCGAAATTGATTGCAGAAGATCGTGGATTGGACTTGGTAGAGGTCGCTCCTATGGCAAAACCCCCAGTTGTTAAGATAATTGATTACGGTAAGTTTAAGTACGAACAGCAGAAAAAAGCCGCAGAAGCGAAGAAAAAGCAAGTAACAGTCCAGCTGAAAGAGATACAATTTCGTCCAAACATAGAAACTCATGACCTTGAAACGAAGCTTAAGCGTGCAGAGAAGTTCATAACGCAGGGTGACAAAGTGAAAATGGTGATGCAATTTAGAGGGCGTGAAATGGCCTATAAAGATCAAGGCCTTGATAAGTTTAAGCACATTATTACCAATGTAGAAGAGCTCGGAGCGATAATAGAATCTCCCATGAAAATGATGGGAAATCGGGCAATTACCATTCTCGCGCCGAGTAAAAAGACGCAAAAAAAACCTAAGGCGGCTCCCGCTCCTAGTAACTAGTTCTTCCTAGTTTCTTTACTTTACATATTTGAACCGTTTTGGTACTAAATCCAACTAATTTAATTTTAACATATGTAAATTGGAGTAAAAAATGCCAAAGATGAAGACTAGAAGAGCTGCTGCAAAGCGATTCTCCTTGACGGCAAGCGGAAAATTTAAAAGAAAAAGAGCGAACCTTAGACATAATCTTGAAAAAAGAACTCAAGTGCAAAAGAAAAGAGCTGTAAAAGCAGACTATGTTTCATCAGCTGATCATGGATTAGTTAGAAGGATGTTACCTAACGGGTAAGGTTCTTATTATAAGTATTAACTGATTCTTGGGTAATTTAAGTGATGATATCCCCCAAGCATCGTTTCCATAAGGAGCCCTGTAATGGCAAGAGTAAAAAGAGGCTTTAAAGCCCGTAGAAGAAGAAACAAGGTATTAAAGCTGGCAAAAGGTTTTCACTTCGACAGAAGAACAAAATACCGACACGCTGTCCAGACAGTAGAAAGAGCATTGCATTATGCATTTATCAACAGAAGAAAGTTCAAGAGGGACATGCGCAGACTTTGGATTGTTCGCATCAATGCCGCAACCAGGCTTTTTGATATGTCTTATTCCAAATTCATCGGTGCGCTCAAAAAGAATGGAATTGAAATCAATCGAAAGATGCTTGCGGAGCTCGCTGCAAGAGATATTGATGGTTTCAAGGTCATTGTTGATTCCGTTAAATAGGTTTTAATAAAATAATTAATTCATCATGCCCAGTTTAAAATGACTGGGCATTTTTTTATGTTGATGAACGAGCTCCCCATTTATATAATGCCTGCAGTCTCCGGAAGCTTGAAGTTCGATAATTCCCTGAACAATTTGTTTTTTTTGATGAATTGCAGACACGGATTGACTTGCTTTTACCGAGCTTGCCATTAGGGATAAATTTGAATTTGAAGAGTTTTCTCTAACTTGATAAAGATTGCTGACAGAATTTAAGTCATACTGTTTTAAGTTTCTTTTTTTTACTCCAACATCTAGGTAGGGGACCATTATAGAATCTTCTTCATATCCAGAATGAGTAAGTCCTAAAAAGTGTCCAAGTTCGTGAAGAATTACTGATGACAAGTCGTAATTTTCAAACATGTCATCCTCTATCCCAAAAGAAAAATATTTATAGTTCACAATAATGTCTGCATGTATTAATTCCAAATATTCATCATTTGACCCGGGGTTGATTCTTTTGCCAAAAAATTGAGTAATGGCCAATGCTGATGGGCTTATATCATCGAACCAGTCATCATGCTTGTAAATGCCTAAGACATTATCATTATAGTTTAAGAGTTCTCTCTTTTGGTCAGAGCTAATTGCCAGGTCATCGGAGGCGCTTTGAATATTAAAAAATTTTATATCATCCGAAGAACTATTCCACTCGTTAAGCATGAGTTGTACAGGGTTTAAATCATCGACGTAATCCTTTGCCTCAAATTCAGTTAACAAGTCTTCTGATACGTAGATGTTAAGTCCCGTTGAGGAGATATTGTTTTGGTTCCACTTCATTTGCATTGCTGAGTAGCTAGATCCTTTTTGTGTACCCGGCCCAGAACTACTTCTTGAGTGGTCTTCTCTAACTTCTGAATATTGCTCGTTGCAAGATATAGATAAAAATATCACGCATAAATATATGGCAAAATACTTAAATTTGATCAAAAAGCTCAACATGTTCCTTTTATCGATTTTATAGAATTATACTTGAGAGAAATGTTTTAATCGGGATAAGGGGAGTTTTAGTGTAAAATTAAGGACTTGCTAGGTGGCTGATAACCCTTTGAGTGTCCAATTTAATTGTCATCTAGGAAGCTAGATAATGCTAGTTGTTAAATAGATTTGATTAGAAAATTAAATAATCCATAAGTGATCGAAATAACTAATTTTGACTATTTTGGTAGTCGCTCAAAAACTTATCTAAACCATTAGATGTTAGAGGGTGGCCATATAATTGTTTGATCACCTTAAAAGGCATTGTGGCGACGTCAGCACCAACTAATGAGGCATCTCTGACATGAGTGCAATGGCGTATAGAGGCTGCCAGTATTTCTGTCATGAATCCATAATTATCGTAAACACTTCTTATTTCCTGAATCAAGCCCATCCCGTCATGACCTACATCGTCCAGGCGGCCAATGAATGGAGAGATATAGGTAGCGCCCGCCTTTGCTGCTAAAAGTGCTTGGTTGGAAGAGAAGCACAAGGTTAGGTTTGTTTTTATATTATTTGTCGAGAGGTATTTACAAGCTGATATCCCATCTATCGTTAGCGGCAATTTTATGACGATATTCTCATGTATTCCCACTAGCCTCTCTGCTTCCTTGAGCATTTCTACTTTATTTGTAGAGATTACCTCAGCGGAAATGGGGCCGTTGATTATTTCTGATATTTCTTTGATGACATCAACTTGTTTTCTTCCAGTGGAGGCAATCAAACTGGGGTTTGTTGTCACGCCATCAATGATTCCCCAATGAGAGGATTGTTTAATTTCTTCTATATCGCCTGTGTCAATAAAAAACTGCATGAAAACTCCTAACTTAATACGTATAACATACTCTTGAGTCCTGGCAACGTCAAAAGCCAAAGGAGAAAAAATTAATCAAAATTGGGAACAAAATTTCCCTTTCTTAAGGGATTAAATAATTTTTGAGATAATATGGCGATGAAAATTTCGCTGATAATTATGGTGTTGTTTGTTGCTTTTTTAGATCTTGTCCAAGCAAAAACTTCGGAGTTAACTAACGTAGAAGAATACTCAAAGTTTTACGGGCGAATTACAGACAGGAACCAGCGAGGTAACATTTTAAAAATTCATACCGAAAATTCGAACATTAAGCTGTTTCAGGCAGGAGATATAACTAAGTTCTTTATGGCTTCAAAGGTATCCAAAGAGGCTTGTATTGGATACGTAAGAGATGTTGAAAATAATTACTTGGTGTTATCGGTAAATAATATCGATAAATGTTGGATTCAGTTCGGGAGAATAAGAAGAGGGTCAATGATTAAGCTTGAAAGTGAAATACTGGCAAAGCGAATTATTGATGCAGGAATTTTTAGAGAAGTTTTAATAAAGAGAAAAAATGATTACCTTAAGCAGCTTGAGGAGGTTAACAATTTTCTTTTGAGCTTTAAGCAAAGTAAAGTGATTGAACTGGCAAGAATAGAGCAAGAAATTGTCCAACTCCAGGAAAAAAAAATTAGAAAGGCAAACTCTTTAAATTTAAAACGTAAAGATTATATACACCTTCAAAGAGAGTTGAATTTTAGGTTAGACAAACTAAATGAAGATATTGAAACCTATAGGTTAGAAAAAGTCAGGCTATTAAGGGATAGATGGGCCAGAGATCATGATCTAGGAAAACCAATCGGAGCTCGACCACAAGAAATGAAAAATGGTGTAGGTAGACAAAGGCGCTTTGAATTTGATGAGGATAAATGGTGAAAAAACAAATATCAGTGATATTTATGTTCGTATAACTCTTCTAATGCTAAATCATTATAGAAATATTCATCTTTGACCTTCTTATAGTTTTTTAGGCTATAGCTAGGTGCGACGCCCATCCATTCTTTTACTGTCGAGTCATTAAAGCCTTTATTTAGCCAGTTTACAATCGCTGATTGACGAAGAGATTTTGGAGTGACTTCAATAGAGAGTTTTTTTCTATATTCTTCCATCAGGATTTCAATTCCTCTGCTACTAAGTCCACCTGAGAGAATTTTGTGTGGATTTGCATTAAACAGTATTTCGATAAATTTCATATTAGAGCGATTCTTTTCAATTTCTAAAATATAGAGGTACCTTTTAATAACTTTAGCTGTGAACGAATTTAGAGGGATCGTATAAGGGTCTCTGTTTTTTGGTGTGATTAGCACTCTCGAATCTTTTCCTAGAGATACTTGATCTAATTTTAAATGTGAGATGTCGCTTACTTTTAGGCCGGCGTGATAAATTAAAAGAAATATTACTTGATTTCTTTGCTGAATAAGTTGGTTGAGTTGACTTCTATTTTGTTGTGGTTCAATGAGAGATAGCCAAAGTGTTTTTACAGCAATAAATTTTGTCGGCCGAGGAATATCAACAAATTTGGGAGATGTGGGAATTTTCCTTACAGGGTTAGTGGATGAAATACCTGTCTCGACGAGATAATCAAAGAAAATCCTGAGTGTTTGGACTCTTCTTCTTCGGCTGTTATTTGATGAGTATTTTACTTGAAGGTATTTACCATACTCTATAATTTGAGGCAGTCCTAAGGCGTTAATAGAATCGGTTTTTTGCTTCTCGATTAAATAATTCTTAAAACAATCCATGTCTGTTTTGTAGTTTTTAAGTGTATTTTCACTTTTTCCCTGTAATTTTAGATTGTTATGAAATGATATCCACAAATCATTCACTGAGTTTTTTGTTGTCGATTTGGCATCTTCTGCTCGCGGCGTGATATTTAAATCCATCTAAGTTTCCAATGTAAATTAGGCAGGTTGAATTCTAAACAATTGAAACAAATTAAACAATGGAAAAAACTGCAAGGGAGATTGATTCTTCTGCCCTCTGTGTGCTATCAGAGTGATTGCAATTATATAACGGTATAAATATGAAGACGACCTCTACAAACTACTCTAGTTCAATTGTGCCTGGCATGATTGCACAAAAGGCGCATGTGTCCCTTAAGGGGCTGAAATTAGATAAAGAGATAATTGCAGAGGTTTCAAGCATAATTAACCAAGATGTTTCTTTTAACAATTTCCTCGAATATTTTCAATTAAATACAATCGAACGAGAATGCTTTTTGAAAGCATTTACTCACAGCAGCTTCATAAATGATTACGGTCTGAGCTCCTTGGAAAGTTATCAAAGACTTGAGTTCTTAGGCGATAGTGTACTGGAGCTACTAGTGACTGAAATGTTGCTAAAAAAATTTCCAAGTTTACCTGAAGGTGCACTCTCTAAACTAAGGAGCCAGCTTGTTAGTAAAGGTGAATTGGCGACCTTGGGGTGCTTATTAGGCTTAGAGCACTTTATTCTCGTAGGAAATGGGGAGTATCATCAAAAAGTTTTTCAAAAATGCTCAATTATGGCCGATACTTTTGAGTCAGTGCTAGGAGTTATTTACAGTGAGGCAGGACTGGAGCATGCGAGGCAATTCTTATTAAAACTATTTAATCTTTACGAAAAAAAATATTCAGAACCTTTTATTATGTTGTCTAGGATTGAAGGCAAAAACTATAAAGGGAGGCTTCAAGAATTTTTAATGAAGAGTGAGAAAAATTTACCAGTTTACACGGACGTTAAATTAGACACTGGAGAGTTCTTTGTTACCGTTGTGTGTAACGACAAGGTTCTTGGAAAATCAATTAATAACAACAAAAAGCAAGCGCAAATAAATGCCGCAAAAATGGCTTTAGAGCAATTAACCCATTAAATAAAAGGAATAGGTATGTTAATAGAGCATCAGCACCCACTTAATAAATCGATAATGTTATCAGTTTTGGGAGCGCCAAATGTGGGAAAGTCTTCATTAATTAATTACCTAATTGGAAACGACTTAAGTATTGTCACGAATAAAGAGCAGACGACGAGAAATAGGTTCCATTGCGTTTTTACAGTGGATCGAACAGAGGTAATACTAGTTGATACGCCAGGCTTGCATAAATCTTCTCAAGAGCTTAACAAAAGAATGAATCAACAAGCAAAAGAAGGGAGTAATGGAGCGGATATAAATCTTCTACTTCTTGATTTGACGAGAGATTTAAAGAAACAATTAGATAATTTCGTCTATCACATTGGTGATAATTTAAAAAGAACTTGGGTTGTGTTTACAAAAAGTGATTTAATAAAAGGGTCTCAAGATTTGAACTTTGCAGATTTTATTGAAATGAGTAAGGGGATAATCCCATCAATCGAGAAACATTTTGTAATTAGTAGCCAGAGTGGCGATGGTGTGCACCTTTTAATTGGGGACATTTGTGATGCTGCTCCCTCATCTCCTCATCTATACACAAAAGGACAAATGTCTAATAAAAATATGCGCTTTTTTGTTTGTGAATATATTAGAAAGCAAGCTTTTGAATTATTAAAAGAGGAAATACCATACGAAGTAGCTGTCGTGATTGAGGATTATGAAGATATGAAGAAAAAAGATCCTGAGTCTAAAATCGTCGCCAGAATTTCGGCTTCAATATTAGTAAATCGCCCTTCTCAGCGAGCGATTGTCGTTGGAAGGGGAGGTGAAATGATTAAAGAGATTGGAACTCGAGCTAGGCAGTGTGTTGAAGCGTTACTCGGAGAACAAGTTTCCTTGAATCTACATGTTAAAGTTTCTGGTAAGTGGTTTAAAAACAATTTTATTCTTGAAGAATTAGGGTTGCCACGTGCTGAAAATTCCGCGCGAGTTTGGAGAAAATAAAGATGGAGAAAAAATCTTTTATCATATCATTAATTGGAAGACCAAACGTAGGAAAGTCAAGTCTGTTTAATCGTCTTTTACACAAATCAACTCGTGCCATTACCCACGACATGCCAGGAGTAACAAGGGATCGTCACTACTCTGTTTTACAGTTTGAATGCGATGAAAGAGATTCATCTCGCTACTTGCCTGAGGGTGTAATAATTGACACTGGTGGGTTTTATCCCGAAGGGGTTGAACTAAATAGTTCAAGCTCTGCGACAGATAAATTTTTTAATTTAATGACGGATCATGCTCAGCTAGCAATTGAGGAGTCAGATTTAGTGCTTCTTGTATGTGATGTGAGGGAAGGTCTACTTCCATTTGATGAATCAATTGCAAACTATATTAGGACTCAAAAAAAGAAATTTTTTGTTGTGCTTAATAAATATGATGGTGAGCATTTGGATACTGAGGTAGCACAATTTTATAGTCTAGGCGTAGACGATGATAATATGTACTGTGTGTCAGCCGCTCATGGACTTGGTGTTGAAACTTTGAGAGAAAAAATTCAACAGGAGGCTCACTTCTTTGTTAATAAATCTAGTAGAGCACTGTCTATCCAAAAGGGGATCGTGCCAAGAGAAGACGTAATCAGCAAAGTTGCGATTGTGGGAGCACCTAACGCTGGAAAATCTACACTTTTAAACCTACTAGTCGGAACTCAGAGGGCACTAGTTTCTGAGGTTGCGGGAACAACTGTTGACCCTATCGAGGCTTATTTTGATATTTACTTTGGACCTGAAGTAGAAAAGTATGAAAAACCTCTACCAAGTCCAAAAGTAAAAAAAGAAATAAAAGCAAAAGCTCCTTCTCCTTTTGAAACATTAGAAAATGAGTTAAAGGAAATTATTAATAATGAAAACGTATCTCTTGATTCAAATATAGATGAGATTAACGAAAAGAGTTACTGGCGTAGTCTTAAAATTGTTGATACTGCAGGGATCCGAAAACAGCGCGCCATAAAAGAAATCGTAGAAACTCAATCAGTTTTTAGGGCACTGAGAAGTATAAGTGATTGCGAAATAGTGTTACATTTAGTTGATGTTTCTAAAGGTATAGGTCATCAGGATCGTCGACTAATTGATATCGCATTGGAAAAAGGAAAGTCGGTTATTGTTGTCTTAAACAAGATTGATCAACTTCCAGAATCGCTAAAAATAGATGCTAAGAAAAGAAAAGAGTGGTTATTAGATTTACGCGCCAAAATTCCTTGGCTGAATTATTGTGATGTCATTTTGATTTCTGCGAAATACAAGAAGCATATAAAAAAATTAAAAGAAAGCATCAAAAAAACGATACTTGTACGAAATAGACCTGTTTCGACGGCAGAGCTCAATAATGTAGTACAAGAACTTATCGACAGAAATCCTTTGTTGATGAACAAAAAGACTGGAACCAAATTTAGAGTAAAATACGCTTCAATGGTAAGAACTTCTCCACCAACTTTTATTCTATTTACTAATAGGTCTAAATCTTTGCCTGAAAATTTTAAAAAGTATTTAAAAAATGGATTAAGGCTACACTTTGAATTTTACAACACTCCGGTTCATATAATTTTCCGCACAGATGATGAAAATAAAGCTAGAAAGAAAAAAGAGCAAAAAGACTTACCAGTTTAAAACATAGAAAATTTTGGTGGAGTAGCTGTTCCCTGAGAGGTCATCAACACCCTGTGATCCCGATGGGAGTCGCATGTATTTATTGGTAAACTTATCGTGATAATCAACCGTGTGAAACAAAAATTCGACACCAATATAAGTTTTTTTCATCTCAATTGGAAACTCTAGTCCAAAGCCCATGCCAAACCCAAGACCGCCGCCAGTATCATTTGCTAGGCCTGTTTGATTCTCAAATTTATTAGTGATATACCAATATTCAAGCCTTCCAGTAAAATATGGATTTGAGTAAGTAATTGCGGTACTTAGATTTGAGGTATCGAGGTAGTAGCGATAGCCAAAAAAGGTTCGAAGTGCACCTACGCTTATTAGTCCAGGAGCACTTGGGAAGCTGCCCACGGCTTCAGTAAAATTAAAATGATGTTTTGAAAATTCAAATCCAACTCCAATACTGACCCGAAAGTTCATAAAATAATTCAGTTGCAGAGCAAAGCTTGGCGGATCATCGAGGTAAACACTTCCTCTGTTTCCATCGTAAGTTGTTTGACCAATACCAAGTTCAAAACTAAAAAATCGTCCAAAGCGATAATATCGCTCATCCTCGGCCATTTCCATTCCGACAATGTCATCAGAAAAGTCTGAAAATATATCACCATCGATTTCTAAGTCGTCATCACCTGAGAAGTCATTAAGCATTTGCGCATATGCAGTGCCCACATGCAGCGAACACAGAAGATAGATATAGGCTATTAAACGGTTAATAATCATAGGTAGAAATGGATTGCACCTTGCACCATGTTGAGGGCCTGCGTTTTAAATTCAAATTCACTGAAAGTATTTACCGACAAACCTGTTTCAAAACTAAATCCAAGGTGATCTAATCCTTGAAAAAAGAATTCAACTCCGAAAGTTAGGTCCCCTTGAAAACCTGAGGTTTCGGCTCCGTCAGGTCCTTCATTTCGATAGGCTCCAAAAAGGGCTCCAAAAAAGTTTAAATTTTCCTCTTGTATTAATTTTCGGTAAAGCTTTAAGCCCATCACATAGCCGCCATTATCGGCATTTGAGGCTCCAATAACGCCGCCATAAGCAGTTCTTTTGCTCGAGTGAACTTTGAATGATATGTTGTCTAGATTAGTTTCTGGTTGGTTGGTGATTCCAACTCCAAAGCGACCACTCATCGAGTAACTTAATGATGCTTGGCATATAAGTAACATAAAAAACAGGCTAAGCTTTAATGAATTTGGCATGATAATCCTTTTAATTGACGCTATCTATAATTTTAACGGACTATTTCCTACTTTGACAACCTATTGAATTCATCAATAAAATACCTGAGTATAATCTTGAGAAATAAAAGGAACAGTAAAGATGGCAACTCAAACGATCGTAAATGATAAAAATAATCCCAATGCTCTAAAAGCTGATGATGGAGCTTCAATATTTAAACCAATTCTGATTGGAGCATTAATATTAGTCGCTATCGTGGTAAGTTACAGCATCTATAAAAATCAACAAAATGACTCAATTAATGAGCTAGGAGATAAGATCTATGTTTTTGAGACTAAATTCTATCAACCACTCGTTGATAAAAAAGAAGGTGCAGATATTAACAAAATGATAAGTGAATTTGAGTTATTATTTTCGCTTGAAGGTAGTCGCACAGGTGCTTTGACGGCTGAGTCAATAAAGGTCGCGGATTATTTAATTAAACAAAATAAAGTCGATGACGCCAATCGCATCCTTAAGAAGGCATTAAATTTTGCTGACAATGACTTAGCGAAATATTTTTTGATCAGTCGCCTCGGTGTTCTAGAACAAGACCGAGGAGAGTATGACTCCGCAATTAAAATGTATAAAAGCCTTCTTTCTCAAAAAATCACTGTGATGGAAGACAAGACCTACTTAGATTTGGGGATACTATACTCTAAAATCGGCGATAAAGAGAAAGCTAAAACAAGCATTAATTATGTTTTGGAAAAGAGTAAAGACGAAACTTTGCTAAAAATTGCTCGATTTTACCTCGATGAGCTTTAAATAAAATGAAGAGAGATATAGATGTTTAAGATTTTTATTACCGTTATCATTTCGTCCGTAATTTGTGGTTGCTCAAATTTGAAAGAATTAAAAAGTAAAGTTAACGCTCCCAAAATGAACAGAGAGATTTTATCTGTTCGTTGGGGGAAAAATTTAGACCCGACTTACTTATCAGGCAATGTGCCAATTCATTTACATGGACCTGTTATTCACGACAGTGTGGTATATATCGGACACTCCGGCAAGGGGATGCAGGCGATAGATGAAAGAGATGGTAAAATTTTATGGTCCTCAAATGAACAGGAGAACTATAGTTCTTCTCCAGTTATTTATGAGGATTCTATCATATATGGCGCCCAAAGTGGCAGAGTGTACTCAAGGAAACTCGTCAGTGGAGAACTCAACTATGAATTGGATGTCGGAGCCAGTGTTGACGGAGAGCCAGTAGTTTCAAAAGGACGACTTTTTATTCAGTTGAGAAATCATCAAGTATTTGCTTTAGATGCAACAACAGGAAAAACCCTTTGGTCATATAAAAAGTCAGTGACCGCTAAAACATCTATTCAAGGGGTTGGAAAAGGTGTTGTTTTGGATAATAAGGTTTACTTTGGCTTCGCAGATGGAGATCTCGTTTCTTTTAGAGTTGAAACTGGTGACGTCGTGTGGGAAAAAAAAGTAGCGCAATCACAGGATAAATTTCTTGATTTAAATTGGAGTATTGTGAAGTTCAACAAGTTCCTCGCGACAACTGATGCTTCAGGATTTCTGTATATCATTAACGCAAACAATGGGGAGGTCATTCAGCAATTAGACGCCTCTTCTTCAACGAATTTAATCTTGTTCGACTCTTCTATAATATTTGGCGATACTTACGGTAATATCAAGAGCGTAGACTCTTCTTATGAAGTTAAATCTTTGGGACGTGTATCAAAAAGGTCTTTGACAAGGATAAACCAGTGGAGAAACATGATTATTTCGAGCGACATTGAGGGAGTATTCACATTATTTTCGCTCGATGAACGCACAACCCTTTTTAGAAAAATGCTTGGTAATAATTTATCAACTCTCTTTACTACTCCAAAAGTAGGTAGTTTAGGGGGACTAGTTCTATTTACCTCAAGGGGGAGACTTTATTATTACCGGTAAGACTTAGTTTCTTTCTTTCTGAAATAAGTTTTGATAGATAATTACCAAACCAATTTCCTTGAATACGTTTCATTATCTCATTATTTATCTGTTCATTTGATTCATAATAAGTCCTTTCACTCCATGCTTCGAGTGATTTAAGAATTGCCATATTAGATATTAAAGTCGTTTTAAAAAACGAATTCAGAGCTTGTTCGTTAATTCTCATTGGATTTGATTTTTGATATCGAGATAAATTTTCAAATATAAAATAATTTGTACTTGAGCCTGTGCTACAAAGCTCCTGGATTTCGCCATAAGTTTTTTCCAAGTGTATATTGATTGCTGTCTGTATTTGAAATGGTATTTCGTCAATTTTTTTATCGTTCTTTATCTTAGAAAAAACTGTATTTTTTATATTTCCCTTTTCTAAAGGAAGGTGCAACTCAGGAAATAGTCCAGGATTATTTTTTGCGTTTATGTAAAGGGACGAAATTTTATCAAGCTCAGCGCCTTTTGGAACGATGAATTCAAAAGCTTGTTTTTTATTCTGCGTTTCCAAAAGAGCAGAGTGAAAATGTGGGCATGATTTTATAATAGGAGTTGATGCTGAGCCATAATTTCTCATCGATCTATATTGAGTGTGGAGGCCTAAAAAATATAAAATTTTATTTGAATAATTTAATGGTTTTATTTTTATTTCGGGGGAAATACTGGCGGGCATTCTTCGATTTTCAAGCAATAGTGGTTGAGTGTATATGTTGGGCACTATGTTTCTTTTATCAGAGTTCCCAGAGAAGCGATTCATTTTGGCCTCAAAGGCTTCTGGTGGACGATATGTAGAGCAGGACAGTAAATGAGTTAAGATGAATAAAACCAATAACTTTGACATTTTTTTACTCCTCCATGAGTAAGTATCAAATTAACTATCGATTAAATCTTTAATTGTAAGTAATAAATTTTCTTAATCTAAAAAATGTGGAATTAAATACCGAGGTATATTTGATCTGGTATTGTAACTATTGAGTAATCAAGACAACCACAATCTGCTATCACAATGTAAGAAACTTTGCTTTGTTACTATTGTTCAATTTGATTGATTTCATAACACTGATAGTTTTTTTCTGATTATCAAGAAATTCAAAATCGTATTGACCTTTAGGAAGAACCTTATAAAATTCGTTATTTTTTACTCTGTAAAAGCCGATCGATTTTTTTTCATTTTTAATTTCTACGTACTTAACATTTTGATCAAGTTGAAACCCTATTCCTTGATGGACTTGTTTAATAAAATTAACTAATGAATCCTTATTGTCGTTCCAGTAAAGTTGTACCTTTGAATAATGTGGCCACTTGACATTACTTAGCTCTACTGTAACTTGTAAATCGTTATGCCAGTGATAGCTCCAATCCTGCATTCCTCCATTAACCTCATACCAATCATAACCATTTACAATGCCTCCAGGAAATTCGATTGAGTCCCTCATACCGGGAACTTTTTGCGCATATTCTCTTGAAATATTAACAACGTGCTCGTGAACGGGATGCCTGTCTCCAATTGTGTCCCAAGGGTAATTAACAACTTCTGCTCCTCCATGAAAATTTGCCGAAAGTGAGAAGTTTCGTTGTAGTTGCCATTGCATAATTGATTTTGTTTCTACTTCTCGGCCATCAGGTGAATTTTCATTATCTCTGGTAGTGAAATCAGGGAAGTCTCGATTAAGATCAATCCAATCAGAATTACCCCTACGTCTTTTATATGCACCATCAGGGTTCATTGAGGCAATGATGTAAATCTCTGTTTGATCAACAAGGCTTTTTATCTCTTCGTTGTCGCTATGATATTGACTTGTAAGGTGTTCGATTAATAAGACCATTAGTTCTCTACCGACGATTTCATCTCCATGCATGTTGGCAATGTATTTCATCTCTGGCTCTAGTTCATCTTTTCGGGCGTGGTCACTTATTTTCATGGCATAGATAGGTCGTCCCTGGGATGAGGTACCTATTTGATCTAGTTGTGTAATATTGGGATTCTCTTGATTCAACTTAATGAGTTTTTGATTTATTTCCTCAGGCGTAGGGTAGCTATTTACATTTTTTTCATCTATGAAATTCTTCAAGTCGAAATAGGTTAGATTAAGCGTCTCTAGATATTCACCTAATCCTACAGGCCCGTAAACCTCTATTGAGTTTTTCTTCCGGTGATCGAAGGTTATTTCAGCGTTCCTTTTTAGATGCTTAAGTGATTTTAAGTCAGGCTCAATTAATAAATAGCCCTCATTAGTATATTGGGATGCTCTAAGATTAATTGATATGGACAAAATCAGTAGAACACAAATTTGCTTGATCACAATTCACCTCGAATAAATCTCAAGGAATATTGTTCTTTATACCAATGAATATTGTCAAATTATTCGCACCTTGGAAGGTAGAGTAGAAAGGCTTCGTCGCCATTAGGATTGTAAATTAGGCGGCAATGTATTTTAGAAATACTTTTTTTGGGAAAATTGTCCTTTATACTTGCCAAAAGGTTTTTCGCGCACGCAATATTTTGTCCAAACTTTTTAAATTTAAGATTTTTTTTCAATCGAATTTTTCCTTTAGAGCTTACTTGATATTGATAGTATTGGTCTTTTACAAGTCGATTAAATACAAGACGGCTTCCTATGAATCCCAGTGCACTATCATCGCTGCTAAACTTAAAGGTAATTAGATTTTTATTTGGACGTAGCAGAAGGTATTTGGGAAATATTATGTCACTTTTGTCGAAGTCTCTTGCAAAGTACATAACACGCTCGAAAGTGCTCTTTTTGTTATCTCTGTACTTGCATGGGCTGTCCCATATCGCCTCAAAAGATCTATTTATGGACTCTTTCTTTTTTAGGCGTCTACCAGTTACAGGTATTCCATGTTTTTTAAAAAATGAATTGAGGCGATTGCTGCTTAGAGATTGCTCATATTTAATGAATATATTACCTAAATCTTTTGAGCATGTGGAGTTGTACGGGCAGCCAGGATTCTCATGTCCTGTGAATCTATTATTTAAATTATCAATTTGGGCGCAGATACTTTTGGTTAATAAGAAGACAATCGTTATTGTTTTAAAACATATAAATGAAAAATTTTTCCACATAATTTGATATGATATCGTCAATTGTTTTTTTATGAAATGGGGCGAATAGCAATTTGTCTATCAAATAATCAGTATTTTTGTGACTTTTATGGTGAATGACATTGTGAATAGGTCGGATATTTCCTTGTGTGGTGTACAATATATAGTGTGAAGAGCAGTCAAAAAAATGTCACCATACAAGATATAGTGTTTTTTGTTTTGACAAAAAATCGGAAGGCCGTTTTCATATTAGATAAATAAAAAAAGAAACGGCGAAAGGAGATAGCATGAAGTTTCAACGAGTCTTTACCAAGAAGGGTAAATCACCATACATAAACATTGAATTTGAAAAACGCACCAGCGAAATAAAACAAATGGATGGCTCAAAGACAAATACCATTGAAGTAACCGTGCCTAAATTTTGGTCCGAGGTTGCAAGTGATATTATCGCACAAAAATATTTTCGAAAATCAGGAGTTCCTCAAAAAGACGTTAACGGTAATTTAATAAAAGATGATAACGATGATTTAGTTTACGGTGGCGAGACGGATTCGAGACAAGTTTTTCATCGACTCGCACTTTGCTGGAGAACATGGGGGGAAGAAGCAAAGTACTTTACCACAAAAGCGGATGCAGATACATTTCAGGATGAAATGGAGTATATGCTCGCTCATCAAATGGGTGCACCCAATTCCCCTCAGTGGTTCAATACGGGATTAAACACCGCTTATGGAATTGAGGGGCGACCACAAGGACATTATTTTGTTGATCCCTTAACAAAAAAAGTCCAGAAATCTACTAGCGCATATTATCGCCCACAACCACATGCTTGTTTTATTCAAAGTATTGATGATGACCTTGTTAATGAAGGTGGAATCATGGACCTTTGGACTAGGGAAGGGCGGCTTTTCAAATACGGATCTGGCACAGGAACGAACTTTTCAAATTTAAGAGGGTCTGGAGAGCGACTTTCAGGCGGAGGGATGAGCTCTGGATTGATGAGCTTTTTACGTATCGGCGATCGCGCTGCGGGGGCAATTAAATCTGGTGGAACTACTCGGCGTGCAGCTAAAATGGTCTGCCTTGATCTAGATCACCCAGATATTGAGGAATTCATTAATTGGAAAGTAGTTGAGGAGAGAAAGGTTGCTGCCTTGGTTACTGGCTCCAAGATTTGTAAAAAA
>MDTG01156523.1_pt1 | contig 17065 bp, 19 predicted proteins | sample 811421 | NCBI WGS metagenome assembly MDTG01 (sample SAMN05326645, study PRJNA326480) | marine metagenome | isolation source: seawater | place: Pacific Ocean: South East | collected 2011
AAAATAAAGAGAAGAGCGCCTAAACTAACAACTGTTTGTCTATAACTAGTTATGGCAAAAAGAGATTACTATGAGGTATTAGGTGTCAATAAGAATGCATCAGCCGAACAAATTAAATCTGCATATAGAAAATTAGCAGTAAAACACCATCCAGATAAGAATAAAGGCGATAAAGCTTCAGAAGAAAAATTTAAAGAAGCATCAGAGGCATATCATATTTTATCTAATTCAGAGAGAAAACAAAATTACGATAATTTTGGACATGCAGCATTTGAAAATGGAGGTGGTGGAAGAGGAGGATTTGGTAACTTTGATTTTTCAAATCATTTTTCAGATATATTTGAAGACTTCTTTGGAGAAGGATTTGGAGGTGGTGGAAGAAGATCTAGAAGGTCAAATAACAGAGGATCTGACTTAAGATATGATTTATCAATTAGCTTAGAAGAAGCTTTTTCCGGAAAAAAACAAGATATTAAATTTTCTACATCTGAAAAATGTGATAAATGTAGTGGATCAGGTTCAAAACCTGGCCATAGTGCGAGCACTTGTTCAATGTGTGGTGGTCACGGTCAAGTGAGATCTAGCCAAGGTTTTTTTACTGTACAACAGACTTGTCCTCAGTGTGGTGGAGCAGGTGAAGAAATAACACATGCATGTACAAGCTGTAATGGTCAAGGTAAAAAACAGGCAACTAAAAGATTATCAGTTACAATTCCAAAAGGTGTAGATGATGGAACAAGAATACGACTTTCTGGAAAAGGTGAGGCAGGATCAAAAGGTGGAAGTAATGGTGATCTTTACTTATTTATAAATGTTTTTTCACATGATTTATTCAAAAGGTCAGATGAAAATTTATTTTTTGAATGTCCCATTTCTATTGCTGACGCAGCTCTAGGAACATCAATTGAAATTCCTACAATAGATGGAGGTAAAGCAAAAATAAAAATACCAGCTGGTACTCAAAGTGGAAAACAACTTAGACTTAGAGGTAAAGGTATGCCACTTATGAGGGGTAATGATTATGGTGACCTTTATGTTCAAGTAAATACTGAGGTACCAATTTCACTAAATGCTGAACAAAAAGAATTATTAGAAAAATTTAGAGAGATTGAAAACGAAAAATCAAATCCAAGTATCAAAAAATTCTTTCAAAAAGCAAAAAGTTTCTGGAAAAATTAGATGAACATCGATCAAATTATGACAGCAATTTTTTTGATTGCTGTTTTGATATTAATTCTACCATCATTTTTAAGATCAAACTCAAAATTAAAGCCATTTTTAAAAAATCTATCTATTTGGGCTATAATTGTTTCAGTTGTTATGATAGTTTTATTTTTTATCAATTAAATGAAGAAGATTAATTTAACTATTACTGGATGCATGGGTAGAATGGGTCAGCAGATCATAAAATCTGCTGTAAGAGACAAAACTATTAAATTGGTATCTATAACAGAAAATAGAATTATAAATAAAAGGTTTGGTGGGTTAAAACCTGAAAAGAATACTGAAAAAGCATTTAATAAATCAGATGTTATAGTTGATTTCACAGTTCCAAATTGCACATTTGAGGTATTACAATTAGCCTCAAAATTAAAAAAAAGAGTTGTTATAGGAACTACTGGATTTTCAAAAAAAGAGGAAAGTAATATAAAAAAATATTCAAAAAAAATACCTATTTTAAAAGCAGGCAACATGAGTTTAGGAATTAATCTTTTGATGTATCTTACAGAAATAACTTCAAAATCACTTGGGAATAATTATTTGAGTAAGGTTTTTGAAATACATCATAAACATAAGAAAGATTACCCATCTGGAACAGCTTTAATGTTAGGGAAAGGTATAGCCGTGGGTAAAAATAAGGATTTTTATAATTTAATTGGAAAAAAATATCTCAATAAAAAATCTTTTCCTTATGGAAAAAAAATTAATTTTAACTCAATGAGAAAAGGTGAGATTATTGGGGAACATGAAGTAAAGTTTTCTAATCAGAAAGAGATTATTACTCTTAACCATGAGGCATTTGATAGATCACTATATTCTGAAGGAGCTTTAACAGCAGCTAAATGGTTGATGAAAAAAAAACCAGGTTTATACTCTATGAGAGACTTATTAAATTTTTCTTAATGAATGAGAAAGAAAGAGCAAAAATAGCTTACAAAATCTTAAACAAAACATATCCAAAAACACCCATTCCATTAAAACACAAGAATATATTTACTTTATTAGTATCTGTTCTCTTGTCAGCACAATGCACAGATTTAAATGTTAACAATGTAACTAAAAAAATTTATCCAAAATATAATAAACCTCAACATTTTGTAAAATTAGGTAGAAAAAAAATAGAAAGATTGATTCGTAGTATTGGTATTTTTAGAATTAAAGCTAAAAGTATTTATAATCTTTCTAAAACATTGGTCAAAAAATATAATAGTAGAGTTCCAAAAACTTTTGAACAATTGGAGGAATTACCAGGTGTTGGACATAAAACAGCGAGTGTAGTAATGTCTCAGGGTTTTGGATACCCAGCATTTCCAGTAGATACACATATTCATCGTTTAGCTCAAAGATGGGGACTTACAAACGGTAAAAGTGTTATCCAAACGGAAAAAGACTTAAAAAGATTATTTCCAAAAAAGAGTTGGAATAAACTTCATCTTCAAATTATTTACTATGGTAGGGAGTATTGTAAAGCTAGAGAATGTTACGGAATAACTTGTAAAATCTGTACTACTTGTTATCCTGATAGAAAAAAACCAATTACAACAAAGAAAGCTTAACATGAAAATTCTAGGACTAGGTAACGCAATTGTAGATGTAATATGCAAAGTAGAGGATGATTTTATTACTAAAAATGGACTAACTAAAAGTACTATGAAGTTAATATTTGATGAAAACGAGTTCAAAACGTTATTATCTAACTTAAAAATAGAAAAAACAGTTTCAGGTGGCTCAGTTGCAAATTCAATTGTTGGCTTATCCCAATTGGGAAATAAGGTTGGTTTTATTGGAAAAATTTGTGATGATGAATTAGGAGCAAAATATGAAGAGGGACTTCAGAGTGAAAATGTAAATTATTATTACAATAAGAAGAAAGAGGAATTGCCAACAGGAACTTGTCTTATTTTGGTTACACCGGACTCTGAAAGGACCATGTGTACATTTTTAGGTACTGCGGGAAAAATTAATGAAAATGATGTGAGTGTTGATGCAATAAAAAAAAGTGAAATCATACTTTTAGAGGGCTATCTTTGGGATGAAGGTGAACCTAAAAAAGCATTTGATAAGGCAATCAACTCAGCAAATAAAGTTGCAATGTCTTTATCTGACCAATTTTGTGTTGATCGACATAAAACACACTTTTTAGAACTAGTGAAAAATAAACTAGATATTACTTTCGCCAATGAGCAAGAAATCATGTCTTTAATCGATGCTAAAGATTTTGATGAGGTTACAACATTTTCAAAGTCACTTAACAAGATCGTCGTTGTAACCAGAGGAGAAAAAGGAGCAGTTGCTATAAAAGGTGATGAAATAATTAGTTGTGGTATCAAAGAAGGCTTAAAAATAGTAGATCTGACCGGAGCTGGCGATCTATTTGCAGCAGGATTTTTACATGGATATGTCAACAATATGTCCTTGCAAGAAAGTCTTGGAAAAGGAACAGAAATGTCATCTAAAGTAATACAACAAATTGGTGCAAGACTTTAAAAGTTAAATTTTTTTTCTTTTAAAACTGCCTTTGCCTTTTTTAGGTTTAACAATTCTTATTTTGTATTTTCTAGTAAGTAAATCTTTTGCTATTATATTTTTTTTTTTCATATAATTTTATATCCAGATTTTGTACTTTTAATAAATTTATTATCATTAAATTTTTCCTCAAATTTTTTTCTTAATCTATAAATGTGAGTTTCAACAGTATGTGTTTCTAATTTGGACTTGTGCCCCCAAACATTTTTTTGTAGCTCCTCTGTTTTAACAGGTTTTATTGAATTTTTTAAAAATAGAATTATATCAGTTTCTCTCTGGGTAATATTTAACTTATTTTTAGAATTATAAATTAACCTTGAATTTAAATTCAACCTATATTTTATTAAATCAATATCAGATTGTTCACTGTAATGGTTTTTTAAAAATTGAATATTTATATTCTCAATAAGTTTTTCAATTTTAATTGGTAAATTTTCAATAACAAAAAGATTTTTTATATTATAGTTATTTTTAGATAAAATTATGTATTTTCCAAATTCTTTTGGATTTATATTTTGTAATTCATCCTTATTTATATTTATTATGTTGAAATTTAAGATTTCTTTAATTTCACTCAATATATTAAATAATTCATCTAAATCATAAATTAACAAATTTTCCTTGGTCATATATACTTAAAATATGTCATTAATTTTAAAAAATAAAGATACAATATACATAAGTGGATTTTTGCTTAAATGTTGCATTGGAAAAAGAGGCTTAACTAAATCTAAATTTGAGGGAGATAAAAAAACCCCTATTGGTATATTTTCATTAGGAGATCTATATTATAGAGCTGATAGATGTCAAAAACCAATTACAAAACTTAAATGCGTTAAAATTAACAAGAGTATGGGTTGGTGTGATGACATAAGTGACAAAGAAAATTATAATAAATTAGTAAAAATTAATAAAAACCTTAAATTTGAAAAACTATTTAGACGTGATCACAAATATGATTATTTTATAGTTATTAAATATAATTTTTATAAAAAAAAAATAGGCAAAGGAAGTGCAATATTTATTCATCTTACACATAATTATAAACCAACAGCTGGATGTATAGCACTTAAAAAAAAGGATTTTTTAATTATTGCAAAACTTATTAATAAAAAAACTAAAATTAAAATTTATTAAATAAAAAAAAGTTAATACTTAAAATATTTTACCCATGGGTCCAAATAAGCATTTATGTTTTCAAATTTATCCTTATAATTTTTCCATCGTTCTATGGACCTTGAATATAAAGGCTGATTAACTTGGTTATAGCTTGGTGTATTAATTAATCCCCTTTTTTCTGCTGTTTTATAATATTCCCTCATATTTTCTGACCAATCTATTTTTAAAAAAGTAAGTAGGTTTTTTATTGAAACATCAAAATTGGATATTAAATCTTCATATCGGATAGTGTGAAATTTTATTGGAAAACACTCAATATAATTAGACCATAATTTCATTACTTTGTCGTACAAAAAAGCCGAATCTTCTAGATTTAGAAAATTCGCCATTGCATGATTGATAGTAAAATTCTGCATAAAGCAACTTAAAACAGAATCTTTTGGGTTTCGAATTGCGAGTATAAATTTAGCATTAGGAAAAAAACGATAAATCTCCCCTACGTGAATTATGTTTAATGGCATTTTATCAATACAAATCCTTTTTTTTCTAGAATCAAAATGATTATCTCTTTTTTCAAAATAAAAGTTTTGCATCTGTTTTATTAAATTTATGTCAATTTTTCCCAATTCATTTAAATCGGATCCAAACTTGCTCTCTAAATTTTCAATAAAATAATTTATTAATGGTATTTCTTCTAATACTTCTACCGATGGGTGACTTCTTAAAATAGTATCTAATAGTGTAGTTCCAGATCTTGGAAAACCAATTAAAAAAACAGGATCTGCATTTTTGTCTTCTTCATTTATTTCATTCCAATTCTTAGTATTATCCTTATTAAAAAAATTTATTCTTTTTTCAACCAAATCTAAAAATAATTTTTTATTAGCATTGTTGACATTTGTATTTAAAGCAATTTTATTTAACTCTTTAAAATATTCGTAAGCTTTTTTATAATTTTTAATTTGATCATAACTCTTAGCCAAGGTTTCAATTTTAGATTGATTGTGCATTATATCTACTTTATCAAAATCTGCCCCTTCAAGACTTATAATAGCTTCTTCGTATTTTTTAGATTTATATAAATATAAACCTTCAAATAAATTTATAATTGAATTATCTCCAAATATACTTTTTGCTCTAGTCAATATTTCATTAAGTTTTTTATTTTGATTAGATTTTTCATAAAGCTCAAATAAATTATTATAAGCTGGAAGATAATTGTTTGAAATTTCTATTGATTTATTAAGAAATTTCTCTGCATTATCTATATCATTTAATCTTTTATATAGATTTCCTAGATTATAATGGGCTAAAATATTTTTTGGGTTAATTTTTATGGCTTCTAAATAACAATTAATTGCTTTTTTTGGATCTTTTAAGTTTGTGTAAGCAAGTCCTAAATTACAGATTGCAACATCATGGTTTGGATTAAGTTCAGTTGCTTTTTGAAAAAGATTTATAGATTTTTCAAGATTACCAAGATGCATATTTGCTAGTCCTAAATTATTATAGGTATCAGCTACTTTCGGATTAATCTCAATGGCCTTTTCAAACAGTTTTATTGCTTTATTTAAATTATTAGATTGAGCAGATATTGTTCCTAGAAAGAAGTTTGCATCAAAATTATTTGGAAATTTTTTTAAAATTTTCTCATATATGTTAGTTGCTTTAAATAGATTCTTATTTTTAAGATTCTGAAGAGCGTCGTTTAGATTTTTTCGTAAATTTGAGTCTGTTATTGCCATAAATTCAAATAATTACATTTTTTTTGTAAATGATCTATATTTTAATCTCTAGGTCCAAAAATATTGGATCCAATTCTAATATATGTAGAACCATTCTTTATTGCTTGAATATAATCAGATGACATGCCCATACTTAAATCCTTAAGACCTAATTTTAAATTAAGATTATTCATAATTTTGAATGATGTTTCAGCATTTTGATTCATTGGGGGAATGCACATAGTTCCAATAATATTAAGACCCAACTGGGTACAATAATTATACAAATCTAATAATGCATCAACACTTATTCCACTTTTCTGCTCTTCATTTCCTACATTAACTTGAATAAATAACTTTACACTTCGATTCTGTTTAACTTGCTCCTCTGAGATTTTTTTAGCTAATTTTTCACTATCTACAGAGTGTATATAATCAAATATTTTTACTGCATACTTTACTTTGTTTGTTTGCAATCTACCAATCAAATGAAGGTTTAGGTTATTTTTTTTTGTTTTTATTTCGCTCCATTTCTCAAGTGCTTCTTGAACTTTATTTTCACCAAAATGTGAGTGGCCATACTCTATGAGTGGTAAAATACTCTCCAATTTAAATGTCTTTGATACTGCAATTACTTGGGGTACTTTATTAACTTTGAATTTTATTGTGGTTGATTTAATTTGTTCATTAATATTATTTAAATTTTTTATTGTATAATGCATATATCTATTCCAAAAAAATACTACTTTATAGATAAATTTGATACAGGGAATATTAAAAATTTGCCAAAAGGAACATGCGTTATTTACAGAAATTATAAAAAAGCATTAAATTTGAATCGTTTGAGAGAAATTAGAGATTTTTGTAAAAAAAATAAAATTAAATTTCTAATATCAAATTCTTTTAAAATTGCATTTAAATTAAAGTTAGATGGAACTTATCTACCCTCATTTAATAAAGACTACAAACATTTAAGTTATAAATTTAAAAAAACATTTATTATTGTTGGATCTGCTCATAACATTAAAGAAATTAAAGAAAAAGAAGTTCAGAATGTTAGCGCAATATTTATTTCCTCTATATTTAAGAAAAATAGTAATTTTCTTGGATTAAAAAGATTTAAAAATCTTTCAAAACTTACAGATAAAAAAATTATCGCTTTAGGTGGTATATCTGAAAAGAACCTAAAAATTCTAGGTGTAACAAATTGCTATGGGTTTGCAGGTATTACTTATTTCAAAAAAAAGGCCCCTTGGAAAGGGGCCCTTTAAATTATTTGAGATTCTAATTTAAATTAGAATGCAAATGTAACGTTTAACTCAGATCCGTCTCTATCTGAACCAGCTGTACCAGCAACATTGTCTACTTGGTGCATTGATCCTGCGATAGTAACTGAACCATTAGTGTAAGATACACTTACTCCGTTAGCATCTTGGTCATCTTTAGATGAATCTTCATGGTCTACAGTCGAAATGTTGTAAGACACTGAAAGATCATCAGATATCGCGTATGATATACCAACTGCTTGGAAATCTGTGTCTCCACTTGCAGCAGATGAGTCTGATTCGTTTTTCTGTAAACCGATTTTCATAGAACCCATAGTGTATATTGCATACATGTTTGTGTTCTCGATCTCAGTTCCAGCAGTAGCTACGTTATCACCCATTGCTATACCAAGTTCTAAGTTTTCCATTCCTGTGTAAACAATAGCATACTCTTCTGTGCTACCTGCAGCAGCAGATCCTGATGGAGTTAGGTGAAGTTTTAAGTTCATTCCGTCCATTAAGTCTACTGAGTAACCGTGTGAGTTAGCAGAACTCTGACCTTGATGAGCTGCTGTTACACCTGATACTACTGCCCAAGACTCTTCGTTAGCTGATGGAGTTTTATCATCCATAGCTGCGATTGGGTTATTTCCAGCATCACCGTAGAATGCATAAGTTCCAGCGTCACCCATGTCTACTTTGAAGTTGTAGTTTCCAATTGCACCAGCTACTAAGTTTTGGAAGTAAGATACGTTAAAACCGTTATCTAACTCAGCAGAACCAGTAAAGTTCATAGTTGTTTTCATTGACCAGTCATTACCTGTGTCAACACCAGAAGAATGATCGTACGTCATACCTGTAACACCACTTACAGAAACAGTACCAGCAGATGCTGATGTTGCTACCATAGCAGTACCTAACGCAGTCAAACCTATTTTCTTAAGTTTGTTCATATTAATTACTCCTTTGTTTAGTTTTTATTATTAATAATAAACATTCGATAAATAACAATTTTCGATAAAAAGTGTTGATTTTTACTAACTAACTTAAATTTTTTTAACTACTGTTGCAAATTTACATCACCAAAAAATTGCAAGTTTATTGAGTTTTCTACAAATTATATTAAATATTTTAGTTATATTATCTAAATTACTTATTTTATAAAAAAAATTAATAGAAAAATGAAATTTTTAAAAAATTTGCCACTAATTCTAGGTCTTTTGATTCTGTTAAATGGATGCAATTTAGGTGCTGATGCTAATAAATACCCGCCAGATCCAAAAGAAAGAATTAAGAGGAACATGGAAGAAGGAAGAGGATTTAGACTGATGGACCAGGTTGACAAAACTAGAGGTGGAAACTTTGAATTTGCAAGTTCCAATGAGTTATGGAGAGCTTCATTAGATACTATTGATTTTATGCCTTTAGCATCTGCTAATTATAGTGGAGGAATAATTATTACTGATTGGTATTCAAGTAATAACTCACTTTCAGAGTCAGTTAAGATATCAATAAGATTTCTAACAAATGAAATAAGGTCTGATGCACTTGATATAAAAGTTTTTTATAAAAAATGTGCACAAAATGAGAGTTGTAATGTAAGTGAGAAATCAGGTCAAATCATAAGTGAACTTAAGAAAAAAATTTTAACAAAAGCAATGGTTTATAAAAAACAAAATAAAGATAAAAACTTTAAAGAATATAAACAAGGTAAAGGGGTTGATAGCGATAATTTTTAAAATTTTTTATGAATAAAATAATAAAACTAAATCAGCATAAAAATTTTTCTTTTTAACTTACTTTAATAAATTCGTGAATAACACAGATAGATATAATTTTAAAACTGTTGAAGAAAAATGGCAACATCACTGGAATAAGAATAATTCTTTTGCCTCAAATATAGATAGAAATAAAAAAAAATTTTACTGTCTTGAAATGTTTCCATACCCATCGGGTAAAATTCATATGGGTCATGTTAGAAATTATACAATAGGGGATGTATTATCCAGATATAAAAAAATCAAAGGTTTTAATGTTTTGCATCCAATGGGATGGGATGCTTTTGGTATGCCTGCGGAAAATGCTGCAAGAGATAATAAATTAGACCCTAAAAAGTGGACTAATTCAAATATAGATGTAATGAAAAACCAACTAAAAAAGCTAGGACTATCAATTGATTGGAATAGAGAAATTTCTACTTGTTCTGAAGATTATTACAAACATCAGCAAACCTTTTTTTTAGAATTATTGAAAAAAAAGCTTGTTTATAGGAAAGAAAATTATGTCAATTGGGACCCTGTAGATGAAACTGTACTTGCCAATGAACAAGTTATAGATGGAAAGGGTTGGAGATCTGGAGCGGTTGTAGAAAGAAAAAAACTAAGCCAATGGTTTTTTAATATTTCAAAATTTTCTCAAGATCTTTTAGATGGATTGGATGATTTAAAATCTTGGCCAAACAAGGTTAAAACCATGCAAAAAAATTGGATAGGAAAATCTTTTGGGTGTGAAATAAAATTTGAAATAACTGGAGACTTGCCGATCGACAAAATCAAATGCTTTACAACAAGACCAGATACTCTTTTCGGTTTTTCATTTTTAGCTTTATCTATTGATCATGAAATATCAAATTATTACAAAGAGGATAAAGAATTTATAAAATTTAAAGATGAATGTTCTAAAACAGGGACAACAGAGGAAGCAATCGCAGTTGGAGAAAAAATTGGATTTAAGACAAATCTTTTTGCAACAAATCCATTAGATCCAAATCATAAGGTGCCAGTTTATTTCGCAAATTTTGTCCTTATGGACTATGGTTTCGGGGCGGTATTTGGATGTCCAGCACACGACCAAAGAGACTTTGACTTTGCTAAAAAGTATAAATTAAAAATAAAAACAGTGGTCAAACCACATGATAAAGATAAAAATTTTCAGGTAACTAACGAAGCTTATTCTGGACCAGGAACATTAATAAACTCTGAATTTTTAAATGGTCTAGAAGCTCCAGGTAATTCAGTTCAAGAAACAATTAGAGTGCTGGAGGAAAGAAAATTAGGTAAAAAACAAATTAATTTTAGATTAAAAGATTGGGGTGTATCACGACAAAGATATTGGGGATGTCCTATTCCAGTTGCATATGATGATAAAGGTAACTTACATCCGATACCAAAATCTATGCTACCAGTAAAACTACCAGAAAATATAAATTTGAACGTTAAGGGTAATCCTCTTGATGCAGAAAAAGATTGGAAAAAAATTGTTATAAATGGAAAGAAACTAACAAGAGAAACAGATACATTAGATACTTTTGTTTGCTCATCTTGGTACTATTTAAGATTCTGCTCACCTAATGAAAAAGATTATGGATTTAATAAGGATGATATCGATTACTGGATGCCAGTTGATCAATATATAGGAGGTGTTGAACACGCAATTTTACACCTTCTTTATTCACGTTTTTTTATGAGAGCAATAGATTACAACAATAAAGACTTTAATTTAAAAGAGCCTTTTGAAAGCCTATTTACTCAAGGGATGGTTTGTCATGAAACTTATAAAGACAAAAATAATAATTGGTTGAGTCCAGACGAGGTCGAAAAAAGAGATAACAAGTTTTTTGTAAAAAATAATCCAAATGAAATTGTTAAAGTTGGATCATCAGAATCTATGTCAAAATCAAAAAAAAATGTAATTGATCCAGAGTTTACTATTGAAAATTATGGAGCAGACTCAGTAAGATTATTTATTTTATCAGATAGTCCTCCAGAAAAAGACGTTCAATGGTCTGAACAAGGTATGGTATCTTCTTACAAATTTATTCAAAAATTATGGTCTTTACATATTAATATAAAAAGAATTGTTAAAGGATCAGATAAAAGCATAAAAGAAGATATCGAACTAAAAAAATTTACAAACAAAATTATTTATAAAATAACTGAAAATTTAGAAAGTTTTAGCTACAATGTTATAATTGCTAACATGTATGAAACTTATAATTTTCTGACAAAGCACATTAAAGAGGATACTAATAAGAATGATTTGTTAGAATGTTATACTAAGATTTTAACTTTATTTGCCCCAGTAATACCCCATTTTACAAGTGAATGTTTTTCTGATCTTAAAATAAATGAATTAGATTTATGGCCAGAAGTAGAAAAAAAATATATAGAAGAAGAAAATATAAATCTTGTTGTCCAAATTAACGGTAAAAAAAGGGGTATTTTGAAGATTGAAAAGGATTTAGACCAAAACAATATCTTGAATAAAGTTAAAGATGATCAGTCCATAGCAAGATATATTGAAAATAAAGAATTTAAAAAAATAATCTTTGTTAAGAATAGATTATTAAATATTTTAATAAATGAATAAATTATTTAAAAAAATTTTATTATTATTTTTTTTTATAACTCTATCGAATTGCGGTTATCAACCTATAATGAGTGAAAAAAACTATAATTTTGATATTATAATAACTGAGTCATCTGGCAATGATGATATAAACAAAATTATTAAAAATTATTTTGAAAGATTTGATGGTGCTAAAGCTTATTATGTATCAATTCAAAGTCGCAAAAATAAGACTATTGTATCAAAAGATAGCAAAGGCAATCCTTCAGTTTTAGAAATGCAAATAATAGTAAATTACAAAATTTTAGATAATGAAACTACAATTCTTGAAAGAGAGTTAACAAAAAATACTACCTACAATAACATAAATGATAAATTTGAACTAAGTAAATTTGAAAAAACAATTACAAAGAATTTGTCTAAAAATGTAGCTCAAAATATATCTACCTCAATATTTTCATTAATAAAATGATAATAAAACCTTTTGAAATAAATAAGGTTAAGGGAATAAATAAAAAAATCTTCTTATTCTATGGAGATAATATTGGACAGAAAGATGAGATTATTCGTGATTATTTTTTAAAATCATTCGATGGTGAAGTTATGAGGATTGCAGAAAATGAAGTCTTAAATAGAGCTGATTATTTAATATCAGAACTATTAAACAATTCTCTCTTTAATGAAGATAAATTAATAATTATAAGTCAAATAACACATAAAATAATTGATTTTGTTGAAGAAGTAAATGAAAGGGAGATAAAAAATGTCAAAATTATTTTAATTTCCGAAGCCTTAGACAAGAAATCCAAACTAAGAAGTCTGTTTGAAAAAGATAAAAAACTCTACTGTGTACCTTTCTACGAAGATAATGAACAAAGTCTAAACTTAATAGCCAATAATTTTTTTAAAAGTAGAAACATTAAAATATCACGCGAGATTATAAATTTAATTATTGAAAGATGTAAGGGAGATCGTGGAAATTTAAAAAATGAATTAAGTAAAATTGAAAATTTTTCACATGGTAAAAAATCAATAGATATAAAAGATGTAGTCTTGTTAACAAATATTAGCAAAAATTATTCTGTGAATGAACTAGTAGATAGCTATTTAGCAAAAAATACTAAAAAGATATATAGAATTTTAAATGAGAATATATTTAGTAATGAAGATTGTATATTAATCTTAAGATCATTATTAAGTAAATCAAAAAGACTTTTGAAATTAAGGGAACAATTTGATAAAAAAGAAAGTATAGAAGATGTAGTTTCTAATTTCAGGCCTCCTATTTTTTGGAAAGATAAAGATAATGTAAAAAAACAAATACAATCTTGGTCTTTGAAAGAAGTCCGAAATTTGATTTATGAAACTAGTGATATAGAGATACTTGTCAAAAAAAACAGTTCTAATTCTGTTAATTTTATCAGAGATTTCGTGAGTAATTATAAATAATATTTTTTTACAATATTTATAATATGATCTAATTGATCTACCCCTTTATATTCAAAACTTATCGTTCCTTTATTATTTCTATAATTATTAATTTTTACTCTCATTCCTATTATATTTTCTAGCTGCTTTTCGGTATCTCTTACATTGGGATCTTTTGGTTTATTATTTTTAGTTTTAAAGTTTTTAACTAATCTGACTAAATTTTCAGATTGTCTTACAGAGAGATTTTTACTAATTATTTTATCAGCTAATAATTCAGCATTATCTATACCAACTAAAATTTTAGCATGACCTTGTGAAATTTTTTGGTTAATTATATGGTCTTTAATTTTCTGAGGTAATGATAATAATCTTAAACAATTGGTTATGTGAGATCTACTTTTGCCAATAAATTTTGAGACCTTTTCTTGATCGTAATTAAATTCATCTATAAGTCTTTTATAACCTTCGGCTTCCTCAATTGGATTTAAATCTTTTCTTTGAACATTTTCTACTATTGCAAACTCTAATGATTTAAGATTATCTGCTTCTATAACTATTACAGGTACTTCATGCATTCCTGCATTTTGAGATGCTTGTAATCTTCTTTCTCCAGCAATTAGTTCAAATTTGTCTGCTTCATCTTCTGATTTTCTAACTATCAAAGGTTGGATAACACCTCTTTCTTTAATTGATTTCGAAAGTTCGTCAAGAGCCTCCTTATCAAAATTTTTTCTTGGTTGATATTTATTTGGAACTATTAAACTAATTGAAACTTTGTTAGTTGATGCGCTAATTTCAGTATCCCCAATCAATGAGGACAATCCTCTGCCTAAACCTTTTTTTGATTTGAAAGGATTAATCATGCTGCACTCTCGACTCGGTTATCTTGGCTTAAAAATTCATCTGTTAGATTAAAATATGCTTTACTACCTGGACAAGATTTATCATATAGTAGAACTGGCATGCCATGAGATGGTGCCTCGGATAATCTTACATTTCTTGGAACTACCGTTGTGTATACTTTTTCTTTAAAAAAATTTCTTGCTTCTGCTTCAACCTCGCTAGAGAGCCTATTACGTTTATCATACATAGTTAAAATGATACCCCGAATAAGTAATTGAGGATTTAAATTTGATTTAATTCTTTCGATAGTCTTCATTAGCTGAGTGACTCCTTCAAGTGCAAAAAATTCTGTCTGGAGAGGAACAAGCAATGAGTCAGATGCAACTAATGCCATAATAGTAAGAAGACTTAAAGATGGTGGGCAGTCAATTATAATATAGTCATAAGAGGCTCTAGAATCATTTAAAATAGCGGTTAATTCATCTTTTAGTTTAAAGGCTCTTCGGCTATCTCCAGCTGTCTCAACTTCAAGACCTGAAAGATCTACATTAGAAGTTATTAAGTCTAAATTTTCAAACTTGGTGTTTTGGATTACGTCTGGCATTTGTCTCGTTCCGTTAAGCACAGAGTAAATTGTTAACTCAGATCGATCTGAGTTAGATAAACCTAGACCTGTTGTAGCATTTCCTTGTGGGTCAAGGTCAATTACCAAAATTTTTTTCCCTTTCATGCTTAAGCCAGCTGCTAGATTTATAACTGTGGTGGTCTTCCCTACTCCACCTTTTTGATTGATGACTGATATAATTTTTTTATTCATAAATTCTTTTCAAGTTTGAAATTTTTACTAGTATTGATTCCTGACTTGTTAAGCTTATTTTTTCTTCGTAGTCGAATTTCCATTTTTTTGAACTTTCTTTCAGAATATTTTTACCCGTTCTACCTAAAAACAAAATAATATTTTTAAATATTTTAAAATTTGTTAATGCGATATCTAAAATTATGGGTAAAGGCTTAAAAGCTCTTGCAATAATTGTGTCTGTTTCTAAATTTTTTTCTTTAAATATATTTTTTTGATAAATTTCGGTTTTTAAATTAAATGTTTTTGCTACTTTTTTAAGAAATAAGCTCTTATGATAGCTCTTTTCATAAAAAATCACCTTAAAATCTGGATTTTTCTCTTTCATCAATATACCTAAAACTATACCAGGTAGCCCAGCACCTGCCCCAATATCTGTACAAATTTTTATATTTTTATCAATAAAATCAATGGTTTGTGCACTATCTAGTATATGTCTATCCCATAAAATAGCCTCAGTTTTACTACTTATTAGGTTAATTTCCTTGTTTTTTTCTATTATCATACTCTGGAATAGTTCAAGACGTTCAAATGTTTCACGTGGAACATCAAATTCTCTAAATCTAGAAAAAGTTATTTTTTTAGAATCAATCAAGCTATATGCTTAATAGACTTTCTTTTAAGATGTGACAACAAAATATATACAGCCGCTGGAGTTATTCCGTCTATTCTTAGAGCTTGACCCATTGTTTTTGGCCTAATTTTCTTAAATTTTGTCTTTACCTCATTTGAAAGGCCTGAAAACTGATCATAATTAATATTTGCTGGTATAGTAAGATTTTCATCTCTTTTAAATGCCAAAATATCTGCTTTTTGCTTCTTTAAATAACCTCTATAATGTGAATTAATTTCTATCTGCTCATCTATTTCACGTGAAACATACTTAATATCTGGCCAAATTTCTCTGATTTTTGTCATATTTACAGACTTTTGACTTAAAACTTGAATTGCACTCCTATTTATCCCGTCTTTTGCGATATTTATTCCATATTTTGCAGCCTTAGTTGGCGATATCATTAGATTTTCCATTTTTTTCTGAATAATACTTAAATTTTGAAACTTATCCTTAAAAAATCTCCTTCGATTGTCTTGAATTAAGCCAATTTCAATGCCTTTATTTGTAAGACGAATATCTGCATTATCTGATCTTAAAGATAATCTATATTCAGCTCGTGAAGTAAACATTCTGTACGGCTCAGCTACCCCTTTGGTAACTAGATCATCTATCATTACTCCAATATAAGCCTCAGATCTATCCAGTATAAATGGCTCTTTACGCTTAATTGATAGTGCAGCATTGACTCCCGCAATAAGACCTTGTGCAGCTGCCTCCTCGTATCCAGTAGTTCCGTTGATTTGACCTGCTAAATACAGATTTTTAATTTTTTTTGTCTCTAAAGTTAAAAAAAGTTCCCTTGGATCTATAAAATCGTACTCAATAGCATATCCAGGCCTTAAGATCTTTACATTTTCTAAACCATTGATATTATTACATATTTCTTGCTGTATATCTGCTGGAAGGGATGTGGAAATTCCATTAGGATAAATTGTGTTATCGCTTAATCCTTCAGGTTCTAGAAAAATTTGATGTCGATGCTTGTCGGCAAACTTTACTACCTTATCCTCGATAGAAGGACAGTATCTAGGACCAACGCCTTCTATGTTTCCTGAATACATAGCACTTCGTTTTATATTTTTTGAAATTATTTTGTGAACTTTTTCATTTGTATAAG
>MDTG01103667.1_pt1 | contig 17064 bp, 10 predicted proteins | sample 811421 | NCBI WGS metagenome assembly MDTG01 (sample SAMN05326645, study PRJNA326480) | marine metagenome | isolation source: seawater | place: Pacific Ocean: South East | collected 2011
AGCGGTAAGCTTTTTATGCGTTTGTTTTCTTTTTAACTGTTTTATTTGACACTCTTTTGTTGCAGCGAAACCTGATCCTGACGGTGGTGATGAGTGGCTTGAAGAGCTTACTGGCAATCTTGGAAAATGCCTTGTGGACAAACCCGCTACACTAGGCGCGAGACCTGTCGTGATCAAAAAAATTGTGGGATCCGGACGCTCTTCGATTGTTTTGATGGTGGAATATTGTGATGGCGATGTTGACAATAATATGTGCATAGTCAAGCTTTTCAGATTGAAAGGTTATGACCAGAGAAAAATCTGGAAATTTGCTACCGAAGAACTTGAGCGGTTGACGACAGTGTACGATGACACCCCCACGGAAGCAAAAATCTCACCAAAACCAGGAGAAGTTTTACAGCTCCACTTAGCGGGAAAAGAAATGTGTTGTATAACGATGGAGTTCATACCGTCATGCTTCAAGGACACCACGAATTTGAAAGATTCAAAAACGTTTCTGAGTGACGACGACAAGAAGCACGTTTACGAAGCTACAATTAATAATATTGTTACTCTTCTTCACGCTGGGATTTTGCACGGTGACATTAAAGCCGACAACATGATTGTCGGATCCAAGATGCGATTCTTCTTTATAGATTTGAATCGCAGCGTTAAAGCCGTACCAGAGAATTTTCACCGACTAATCAAAGACCTCGTAGACGCATTGTACATGACAGCTAAGTTGTTTAATATGAAGCGAAACACCGATCCCGAAGAGGATAATTATGCTGCCTTGAAACGGTTTAAGTCAGAGATTGCCGAATCAACACACCCTTTCCTTGGTGTAATGAATCGCGTGCAAAAGGGCGTTTTTGAGCAGCCTTCATTTAAAGCTCTGGTGGATTGGTGCGATGACAATTTTCGTTCGCAATCTTTACCGCTTCACCAGTGGTTCGAAAATATGACAGCGGTTCCAAAAGGTGTGCGACGGACCGAGTGCGAAGAGATTCAAGACGAGCTTTTACCTGCAAAGACGAACTGCTTCAAAGTTCTTGAACGTTTTCTTCAGCATCCTGTTGAGCTTTTACCTCATGATGACAATGCTTTAGTCACGAAGTGTCCGGAGTTTGCATCCTCTTTGAGGCAAATACGTCCGCCTCGGCATCCAACTGAGCAGCACAATGGCTTGAGGCTTGTGCAAGCCGCCTTGCAAGATACGAAGGAGTTTGTGAACGGCAACGACGGCAAAGAGATCTTGAAAAAGTGTACAGATCTAACAGATCGTTTTTTGTTCTGGTGTGCATTCTTAGTAGAGTCACTGGTAACAATTCAATTATCGCACAAAGAAGGCGCCTTGTCAGAGACACGCAAACCCATGATGCAGTTGTATATGCTGCTTTGGTTACAGCAGATCTTAGACTCGGGATTCGAACCATCGGACCTCTATGAACATCTCACTCGGTATGGTCCTTGTCAAGTGTTGAACCAAATACGCAAAGATGAAAGAGCAATCGACCCTCTGCGCACTTTAACATGGCAGGTACAACAGATCTTGGATGGGTTTCCAAGCGGTTTTTTGGTACAACAACCGCTTAAGATTGAGCGTTCATTTCTCAATGAGCTTACACTTTGGCTTACTGCAAACGCTCTCTCGCTACTTCTAACCCAGGAGTTTACCGACGAGAACGGATATACATGCCCGTGCCCGCCCACTTCAGATCAATTTCAAGTAGTGAAGTGCCCCGACAGATGTCCCCCTGCAGTTTATTTGGGTCATATCCGCCCGTTTTTGCGTACTCCGTATCTTTTTGAGCCTCCGCTTAGCGAAGACGACAATTTGTTTGATTTGCTGCTAGCTAGATTTCAAAATGAGGGTGTCAATAATGTAACAGTGTACCCAGGATGCGGGCCATCGACACAAGTCATGCGGATTTACAATTTAGCCAGCCTGCAGTTTAATTTAAATTTGATTTGCAAAACCATGCGCCTTCTGCCTGACGGCAATGTATGGATCTTCGATGGCGTGAAATCGCACGAACAACTCTATGCCGTGCCGTTAAACGATGGAAAACAAGTCCTCTACTTGGAAACTTCACAGAAAGAAGAGGTTGCAACGCCACGGCGTCTTGCAGAGCTTTGCGTGTTCTCTACCAACCCTGCTGTTCAAGGTGAGGTGAGAAACGCAGTAATATTGGCCTTTGGGGAGGAAAACCTTGACAGTTCCGAAGTGGTCAAATCCATTTCGCACCGCATTATCCAGGATGATTACGAGACCTGTGCACCAACGTATGATGACTCTGATACAAGCGGTTGTGTCGAACCTACTGATGGCACAGTCGAAATGATTGCACAGGAGCATAAAACGTTTGTTCATGAGATCAAAAAGGCGGTTCCAGACTTGAAGGATTTTACGTCAGGGGTCGTAGTTCTGGTCAAAGCCCCGGAAGGACTGGTTGTCGTCTTTAAGGCACCGAAAGGGAAAATCAAAATGGCCATTTTTAGTCTGCATTCGGCCAGAGTCGACGAAATCTACCCTCCAAGGCCTAGCATGAACTCATCACTGGAGCATCATCTCAAACGGGCGTTGAAAGAGTTGGCAGGCAAGCATGACATGAAAGCCGTCGTTGGCGAATACATCGGGCACGTACCGTCTTCCATTTGAGTCCTTCTTAATAAAAGGCCGGGGCGTTTGCGATAAAATGCGCAATTGCACGACAGTGCTGTTTTGTATTCGCGCGCACAAGGCCGGCGGGCTGGCTGGATCCATTTTATTTGTATGCTCGACGTTATTATAGCAGATCAAGCCTAATTACATCCGCGTGCTCGTTCATGCCACACTGTAAGCTCAATGTCACTTCTCTATATGAGGGTCCATTGTGAAACGCCTTGTTGAAGTAGGGAGCAAACTCAAAGTCCAACCACATACTATATTTCCCCTGAATTGCGTTTGCATAATTGCGGACATCGGCAACGATTCCACACTTGCTATAACACATTATGTGTCGAATGACGTCGCGTATAACGACTTGCTTGCATGTTTCGAGCTCGTTTCCATGGAGCACTCGCTTGTTGTTTGCATGTGTGTGTCGTGCGGTTATGTTCATTCCAGTCTCTCGCTTGAAGACATAACTTGACACTTGTGTTTGAATGTCAAACCTTGTCACGCAGGCAGCACATGCCTTCAGTAGTTTTTGGTTCCACTCTTGCATGTGTATACTGAAGATGTCGCTTAATTTAACACGCATTGTGTTGCGGCCTTGAAAGTAAAGCGGCACGTGATTGAAGCTGCGCGTGCGTCCACCCAAGGCAAACATGCGCAAGTAGGTTTGATGTGCTTCTGCTTCGTCGCCCCTGGCCACGTAGACCACAGAAAGTGCAACTACTGCGTATTTCTGTGTTTTGTGAAGGGTGTCTTCCAGGATTGGTACACGAATACACGGTAATGACAGCTGCGTGGCATCTGCACTTAACTTTCTGGGACTGACGATACAAGCGTCGTCAATAACATTGCCGTCTCCGTCACACAACAATGCTCGTGGAACGTGAATGTTGTATTGGTGTGCCTCCTGTTGAATAATTGGAACCTTCAACTCGTAGATTGTTTCGTTTTCGATCAATGCATGATAATTTACATCCGCGCTGTAATAAGAGTCACGGTCGTCGTTAAACGTGCACATGGGCTTGCACTTTATGCACTGCAGCAGCGCTGTCATTTGCATCGTGTTGAATTTGGCGTACCCTATGCACCAGAAATGAACGTGCCAATACGCACGTAAGCTGTCAACCCAACCCCCCAGTGGAAAATGGCGAACGGAGGCTATCTCTGATTGTAGCTTGCGACACACACAGATCATACGTTGCCACGTCAAATCACAAAACACATTTTGTTGTAACATGCGCTGCAGTATGCCGTCTGGCAGTGCCATCAAGAGACCGCTGTTTGTATTGGCACCTGTGCTGTGTCGCCGTGGAACAATGGAATTTGATATGTCAGGTTTTGTCTCGTGAAACGTCTCGTGAAACATCTTACGGCGCTTCAATATCTTCCATGTCATCCTACCGCTTCTTCGCAATAACAGGTATTTGTTTAATCTCTGGCGCTTTGTGTGGGTCTACCCAATGACTTATGCACGCCGAATTTGGTATCATCACGTCCGTGTGTACGTATATACACGTGTTTATATACGTACTTTGAATGCCTAATTAGGAAATACGTACACACGTGCACGTGCACGTTTACGTACACGCGCGTATATATGCAAACGTGATTCTATAAAAATTCGCATTTGCGCGAGCATGTCTTGGTTTTACGGATTTCCGTTATTCAAAAATGTCATCTGCCACTCTTCCAAAATGCATCATCTCCGGCAACGAGTTTGTGGGGCTACACAAGGATTCCCTGCAGAACTTGGATGTGATCAAGAACGAAAAGGGAAAGTTGCTCTTCAAAAGTGTCGCTGCACGTCACGACATAAGTGTGAACGCGTACAGTGGCGACATCCAACTCAAAGACAGCGTTTTCTTCGTGCTCGACTCCGAACTTGGTCAATTTGGCAACCTGCGCGTGGGAGAGGGTGGGTTTTCATGCGAAAAGCCCGACATGGCTGCTCATGTGATGAAACTGCTTTCCATTCCTTTTGGTTACGACTATTCTGCAGCCGACAGACTACGTCACGCTCTGCTCTTCTCCAGTGCCTTCACAACCGCCACGGGGTACACCTCCTTCAACGACATGTCGCCGGACCAGTACAACACGTACCGCACGTCCAATGCATACTCCATGTTCAGTACAAGCTGCGTCTTGCACGCAAGTGCCCTTGCATCGGCCAAGCACATGCATGAGGGTGGCATTTCCAAGCGCAGCAATACCATGAACGACGCCACCAAACGTGCAAAGACCGTACCGGGCTTCTCCGACATGCAGAAGAGCGAGCAGGATAAAGTCGTGCAGGGCATGCTGGCCGATGTTGTGATTGCGGAAAGCGGTTTTGGCAACCTCAAATCGCGTAAGCCTCTGCGTGATCACCTTGATCGCTTCCTGGATGGTAGTACGGTCTCTCAGATTGAGAAGAACGCGTCTTTGCAACTTATGGAGAGGGACGAACAAAGCGCCGCACGTGAAGAGCTTTTGAGGAACATGATGGAGGAGCACGTTGCATGGAGCAATGCCACGTTTGAGGAGCTTCGTGTGGTGTTGCCGCATGTATGCAATGACAAAACAAGTCAACCCCTCACCGTCGCTTCCGCGGAAAACCTGGACGTGTTTTCTCTGCGTGTGAGTCACAAGGTCATGAAGGCTCCCGGTGCCGGACCCCCCGATTACGACAGTAAGCGCAAAGCAACCCCCGCCGAGATTGAAGCGTCACTCAAAACCATCAATTCAATGGTGTTTGGCATCTCCAAAGCAACGCTTGATGAATGCGAAATGGCCAACCCACGCACCAACCTTGCAAATTACGAGGCTGTACGTGACGTAATCAACTCTGGCACTCACAGCATGGAGATACCCCTTGCGTGCGTGAGCATGACGGGAGACGACGTAGATTTGGACGCGTTTCCTGACAGGGGCACGGCACGTTGGAATGCCGCTGAGCCAGGTTCGGGAGCTGTTGCCATGATGCAGCTGCGTCTCATGCCACCTTGGAAATCGGATCGTACCGAAGTCTTGTGCCCCAAGCTGCAGTTCACAACGCGTCCTTTGGGTGTCAAGACCATCATGACCATCACTGGCCGCGCACCCAATTCGCGTATGCACTGTGCGGGCACGCAGGTGGCTGAAGTGCCTACCGTGACGCCATTCGCCAAGCAATTCTTGAATGTACGTGAACCCGCCGCCGCACCGGTTGCGCAACCGTACGACGAGGATGAGACGGACGAGTCCGAATCTCCTTCTAAGCGCCGCAAACTTGAGGGGGAGGCCGAGGCCTGACTAGACATATTGATGTTGCACACGTAAAACGTAATTTAATGGCCACGTTGCGCGTAACGGCGGCGGCGCGCATTATTTGGTACTTAAACCAAACCTGGTTTAACTTGCATAAGGCATTACCCCGTGTGCACCATGTTCAGGCCACCAATGGTGCCGTAATACACCATAGAAGCTGTATTTCCTAACTTATTTTTACGATTCTTTGCTGTATCTTTATGTGCAATAAGGTATTCCCAAAAAGCTTTTGCATCTGTGTTTCCAGTACCCGCAGCCAGTGCAACATGGTGAAACAAATTATTCCCATGTTCATCTTGAATTACACCGTAGTTGGTGGGGCTGAATAGACCATGATTTTTGGCTTGCTTCCAAAAGCGAGTCTTTTGTTCGGCTTTGCACTGTTCAATGCGCTCACGTGAGGCTTTCTGTTCCACTTCTTTGAGTGCTGGGCCAATCAATTGCTTGAACGCGTCCGCGTCCATGATATGTGTGATTTGTGGCGGAGCTGCCAAACCATGTTGCAATCGTAACATACACGCAATATGTTTACGTTACATTCGCGTGACATATATATTACGCGACATTAACTTGTTCTCGTGCGCTTGGGGAGGTTGAGGCCTGACTAGACATATTGACATAACACTTTAAATTGTATGTTTTGGTATAAAACGTGCACGCGATCACACGTACTAAGCAAAACATACACGCGATCATGCGTATTAGGCAGATGGAAATGTCATTGCGTGATCTTCGAACACACAATTGCAAACTTGCTCGCCAAAACAAGCAACTCGCGTGCAAACTTACTGGCCCACCCGTGAGCGAAGCAGGTGATTCAACGGACGAAAACGACAAAAACAGTGATTTTACATTTGAAACTCTCGTAGAAGAAATGGATTACAGTTATTTCATTCACATGTCAAGCGAAGAGTTACATCGTGGCGATAGACTTAAAGAGTCTCCGGCAACTGCCAAACATCGTGCTTCAGAAAAAATGCTTGATGAGTTCAGAGAAAACTACGATGCATGTTTGCCTGCAAGACATAAGTCGGCTTTTCTGTCTCCCGTATCACGGACAGTGACTGATAAACAGTTTCGGACGTATTTCACTAAAAACCCAGAATACAAACCCCACGTATACCTAGTAAAGGTTCACCCCAAATCAAAACTACACGTAGCACCCAACGAGTTGCACGCTAGGTTTCATGACTTTTATCCAGATTGGATTAAATGCAAAACAAAACAGCCATCAGAGGAATTGCCACAAGAAGCAATTGATGATGAGTTCTGTTGTCTTGACCGCACGTTACGTGATAGTGCTTCTGGATATTGGAACCCAAAAATGCCGCTCATTCATTTTACCGTTGAAGTGCTAGTAGAACCAGCACATGCTGTAGAAGTAATTGAAAAACTAAAATAATAAGACGGACGAGTCCGAATTTGCTTTTAAGCGCCGCAAACTTGAGGGGGAGGCCGAGGCCTATGGACGTTCACGTAACGTGCACGTGACGTATATCACAACACGTAAATTTCCATCCGTACACGCGTACACGCACACAAACGTTTATAATAAACCCATGCCAAACTATAGCCTACACGGCCCTACATGCCAAGCGCCATTAAAGCCCGCCCCGACATTTGCAGTAACGCGGATTGTTTTTATAACATGCTGATGCGGCTGGCCAATCACAACGAATACGTGCACGATTCGGCACATTACACGTGCGTGTTCAGCACGCGCGGGGCACCCTCCATCACGCTCATGGATTACGTAAAACGTATTGCGGCTTATAGTAAAGTAACGCCAGAGCTGTGGGTAATATGCGTTGTGTACCTGCTACAATTGAAGAAAATACACCAGACGCCATTCAATTTGGATGTGCTCGTGTTTCACAAAAACAATCACCGCCTCGTGGCCTGCCTCACGTTTCTCGCGGTAAAGTTTCATTTGGACGTGCCACCCTCAAACGCGTTCATGGCGCAAGTATACGGAATAAGCGTGGCGGAAATGAATCGATTGGAGATGGCAATACTCAATATGCTGGAATGGAAGCTGTACGTTTCACCCAAGAATTACGAACACGCATTAGCTGTGTTGCGGCTTTACGCAAGCTAAACGACGCGTGACGCCGCCATTTTGCGGGCCACGGCATCTGATACCAGGGCGCCCACGCTAAAATACCAATGCGTCACACAGTCATGCATGAGCTCTAACACATTTAGGTTCTCGTGAGATCTGTGCTGCGTGTAACCCGGCAGCTCAATTTGTTGCGTGTTGACTCCGTCCAGCCAGGCGGCAAACGTGCTGCGCAAAAACGTGCACGCAAAAGCGTACGTGGCCTCCACGTTCAGACTGTGCGTGAGGACGTATTCGCGAAACGCGTCCTCTTGCTGCAAGAAGAACATGATTACCACCAAATACACGGTTCGTCTCCGGGCTTGCGCCTCGTGATTCTCGCACGCGTCACTGAAAGCGGGCATCTGTTGCAGATTTAGGATGAGATGCATTGTGTGTATGCTGTGATTACTCAAAAGCATCATGACACGGCCGGGTGCTTGTCGACGCTGCTCGTTGACGGCCACGTCCTGTAGCTGTTTGTGCACGTTTTCGGAATCATCACCTTCGTGCTCTGGGCTGCCGTTGCCGCCGCCACTTTCAACGTGTTTACGTTCCTCGTCGTTAATGTACGACGAAACCATACTCATACACGCGTCGGTGTTGTGGCAACAGCAAGTAAGCAGTTGCTGATCGGCGTCACTTTGCACAGTGTCATTGTCCTTGTTACTGTACAACTGCACAACAAGGCCGCCGTCCTCCTTCAAAAGACCCTCGCAGTGTTCTAACAGCTGCTTCTCTTGACAGCCCATAATGAGCCGGTACATGAGATCCTGTTCACAGCACGTACAGTGCAACTGTTCCAGTATGTTTAAATCACGTTCAATACGAGCGTGCGTCACGTGATTATCGTCGCCGCCCTCCATTTACGCTGTGCGGGGCAGGCCAACCGGGCGCGCAATTTAAAAACAGTGGTTATTGGTTGCTTTATTTAAAGGCCACGCGTATATATATAGCTATGTAAGCGTTAGCATGATTTCTAGACGAACATTCGATCGGCCAACTCAGCGGAGTACGTTTCAAAATCCGCCATCATTGGTGCATCTTTTTCTGCTGGTGCATCTTTTTGTGCTGATTTGCCTTCTTCTTCTGCTGCGCTTACTGCTGATGCGCCTTCTTCTGCTGGTGCGCCTTCTTCTGCTGGTGCGCCTTCTTCTGTTGGTGCGCCTTCTTCTGTTGGTGCGCCTTCTGGTTCTGGTACATGGCCCAATTTGCAAAATGCCCGATAGAACTCGCCGCGTTCTGCAGCGATCGTTACTGAGTGTGACGGGAAAGCACGTACTATGTTCCTGTCTGCTTGAATTTGCATGACACACAGTTTGCGTGTCAGATGTCTTATTGTACTGCCCACTTGAAAATTAAATTTTTGTATTGCAAAACACTCTAATTCCTTTAGGCAAAACTGACCCACTTCCGTTTTTAAAAGAAATCGCGCGACGTTTGCCAACTCCTCGCAGGTATGTTTATCTTCCTCTTTTAAAAACGGGGATGTCGACATCCGTGTAATCAAAAACTCGATCCGTGCTAATTCTAGCATGTTTCGTTCAATGAATTCGTCTTGTGTCAAAATGTCGACGTCTCGCTTTTGAAACTTGTCTCTGCCACGCCACTGCAGTATGCGGCCCGATAGAGTTTTTAGCAACAATTCCAGCATGCCGAGCAACCTTTTCTCAAAGTCATACTTCTTCAAAGCATGCTCAGCGCCTTCACCGGTCTTAAACACAACACTGTTGATAGGGAGTACCTCGCTGTCACAAGATTCGCGGGACAAATTTAAAAAGTCTTCTTTTGTTTTCTTTGAACAGTTTTCTGGAAATACACAAATTGTTGCTTTTTGCAGATAACCATTGTGCTTTGGAAAGCTTAAGGTGCCATTATCTGAATTTACGCGTTTTGTCATTAAGCCCACTAAATGCTCATTGTCCTTGTTTGACAAGCGACATTCTGGTTTTGGTGATTGTATAATTGCACTCACTGCCTCGGGTGCGACAGCTTGGAAAGGGCGCAACTTGCGTTTACCACATTCAATCGACCGAAGCAACTGCTTTAGCGTGTTGTCGTTTTCAAGCACTGCTTTGTAATCTCGCCATTTGGTATTAGTATGCCCTTCACTGAAATGATTGTATAAAACCACCCTTTGTGCTGTGTATGCCGCTTTTTTAAGCTTTTCGTTTTTCATGCAGAAATTAGCACTGGGTGTTATTAAACCGGCGAGGTCGGCAGGTGTAACAATTCCACATTCACCCACTTGTATATCAAAATCACCCACTGAAATGCCATCCTCCAATTTGGCATCGTAAATTTGTGCAACAAACTGCAAGGATGCTGGAAACAGCGGATTATCCCATAAAGTCGCTGTGGTGTTTTGTGTCCCTGCTTCTGGTGCGCGTTCTAGTTCTGTATTGTTTGACAAACCACGCAAAAACATGTTTTTGTGCGTTTGTTCGTAGTCTCCAAGATGGCTTGCGCCATACATTCCACACATCACTGCGCTGCTTCCAATAAGCGAAGCCGTAATATCGCCAGTATTAACCAATTGTATCAAAAAACGCAATCCCCATGTCGCCGCATTGTTAGTAGGCATGATATCTAGTAAACTGTTTGCTGTTCGAATGTTTTCAAGCATAGCCATTGTTTCTGGTTGTGTTCGTATTGTTTCGTTATCAAGCAACTCACCAATTTCGGTTTTAATTGCATGCCAAAAACTGCCTTCCCCGGAGTCTATGCCAAACAAATTGCCAACGTTGGTTAGTTCGCTGCCTGCGGTGCATTTTGTCTCGTCTAAGACATGCCACGTGCCAGTCACGCCACAGAAGTGTTTTGGAAACCCAGTTGTATCTATGTGCATACAATTGCGTTCATTCTTGTTTAAGATGTCAATGTAATGCCCAAGCGCAAAGAATTCGGACTTTTTCAACGTGTCATCTTTGTTCAGTACATGGTAAAATATTTTTGCACGCCTGATGCGCTGCAGCTCGTACTGGCGATATTGTATCTCGCGTTGAATGGCACAACATCTTTTGTAGTCAGCTTCACCACCAGCTTCATCATCAACAGGGTTGCTGTACACGGAAAGCATTTTAGTGGCTAAGTATTGGTTTACTTCACGCAGCAACCCTTTGTGATCAAGCGTGCCGGTGAACTGCGTCTCGATATAGTTTGACTGTGATAACAGATTGTACGTCACATTCGTCAAATTGTTTTTGTAATGAGTTTCACTGTCGAGAAATTCTATGTGCGCAGATACGCAATTCGTTAATATGCTTGCACCGACACCTTTCTGTACACTAACGCCGGGTAACCTTTTTGAAACTTCTTTGTCTACTCGTGTGAACGTAGACTTTGCAGCCATGCCTATTCGCGTTAACACACTTCGAATAAACAAGACCGCACACAGACGGGTGCTATCGTCATTTATGGTACTTGCGAATTTCAGGCATTTGCGGGCTTCATGACAGCTTTGCAGCACTTTCTGTATAAGCTTGCTGTTTATCAGTGCACACAACTCTCGCTTGCTGCAACCACCAAACATGGTGTTTGCTAGATACTCTGCATTCATACCGGGTTTTGTGTGTTGTGCATACGGCGTAACTGTTTTTTTACCTCGCTTTGAACGTGTTTTGGGGCTTGTAGACACTTTGCGCGGCCACACTCTATTGCCACCGTTGATATCATAGACATCCAAAAGCAGCTCGTGCAATTTTTGCATCGAATTGGAAGCGTTTTTACCTCTCGGCCTGTATATATTTAGACGCTGCATAATCAGCACGAAGTCTTCAAAGGAAATTGAGGGCTTGCTATCTTCCGCGGTGTTTATTTGTGCCCTACTCATAAGTGTTTCAATGCGGAGTTTTGTTCTTGCTGCTGCTGTGTTGTGATCGTTTTGAAATCGATTCCTTTCTTCGGCGTTTGCTGCTTTATCAAGTTTGGATATCAAGGAGTCGGGGATAAATACTGTGTCCAACAGCGCATCTTGTATAATGTCACTCCAAATGGCTGGATCGATTTTGTTATGCTTTGGGTTGGAGATGGGCTCCATGTCTCGAATTCGATCTATGTTGCCCCTTACGAGTTCCATATAATTTTTATTCGTGGTTTTCACGGGGAATTTCTTTAGATCGTTTGACTTGTACATGCATTCCAGACTTTTTGCTGCCATTCCGCACATGTGCAATTTACGAGCCACTAATTCGAACGAGCTGTAATCCAAATCTCCCACAGGTCCAACAAGAATGTTCTTTCTGATTTGCCATGCGTAATCAGCAGTAGTATGCCACAATTGGGTTTTATCCTCATCATGGCCCGGGTATTTCGTCAGTAAATGTTTCTCTTTAAGTTTTGGTAAAGTCTTTGTCTGCCCACCTTGCAGATAAGACAACAATGTGAGCAGCTGAACGGACATTTTATTTACGCTTGTGTTTTTCTCCACGCCTGCCTGTGCTTTTTGGGACGTAAGTAGCTCCTCGTCATCCATGCCGAATATTACGCTACTTGTGTGAGCCGGATCAACTATTTGAAGGGCAAAAAGCAGTGACATTTGCCTCAGGCGATACACGTTCTGCTTTTTGTCTTCTGTAGGTACACGACCAGTGCTCATAAAACCTGTGCCAGCGTCTTCACTTGCAAAAAAAGAACGAGAAATGTTTTCCGATGTGTAGTGCAATATCAACCTAAACAGTATCTTTTGCAATGTGTTGTCCTTAAAAAGTGCCGAAAATTTATCCATGGGCGTCGTTTTGTCGTTAAAACAGCCCGCATTCTTAAACTTCCCGATAGCAAGAAAGTCACTGCTCACACACGAAGACAACACAGCTGGCAACTTGTCCCACACCGACAATCCCCTATCTTTGAGTGCACGATGAGCCAACATTGCTGTCCACGTCGGCAATAGATGGTCGTTTACACCAAAGCCCTCTATACAAAGCGCACAATGAGGATTTGTGTATTGCGCAGACCGACAGAACTGTAGCTCAAGACCACGGCAAAACTCTGCGTTGCCAAGAATTAAGTTTAGTTTGTCAAGATCGTTTGCCTCGCTGTTTTCTACATCTTTGGCTGGTGCATACAGGATGGTCTCGTTATTCAAAAGCGCAATATTTGGCATGCTTGTTTCATATGTGGGATCGATGTCTGCAAGCGCAATCAATTGTCTTTCATTTACATAAAGGCTTGGTACGGACTCGACGTATTCATTGAATCGCGCATATGCGTCATTTAAGCCAGCGCTGCTTATGGCGTCTCGACACACGCGCCCATTCCCTGTGAGTATGTGTTTGTGCAGTGTATCGTGTTCTTCATCGGAGCAAAAATGCGTAAGGAAGACGCGCAGTTTTTCGTCTTCAAAGGCATGATCCATGTAGACTGGTTTCATAAAGTCCTTGATCGTCTCGGGACACGATTCAGGCCGAATTGCGTTAATACGTCTTTGTAGGTCTTGCAGGTTGGCTGTTGCGGCAACAAAAGCTTCAAGTTCGTTCTCTTCTTGGTGATGTTTTTGGTTGTGTTTGTTAACGGACGAGAGGAATATACCCGTGCCTGCCGTAAAAACCGCAGCGCAAAGTTAGATTACATAGGCTTGTTTTATTGATTGTAAGCGATTTCTTTTGCGTGCACTACTACAGCGTAAACCTCGCAAACTAATCAAACCTACTGTTTGCCAGATTGGCGGCATAGGTATTCAGCGGCAAAACAACAACATCCTCAGTTGCTACTACTGGTTGCTGTGTGATTTCTGTTGTTACAGGGGGGGGATCAGTGTCACCTGTTTCCTTCTGCACGAGCTTCTCGATGCCCTCGCGCAGGTCTTTTGACATGCTGTGCTTGTCCGTCTCTGCCAGGTACTTTGGGACGGACTTGTTTGAGTTTGCACCAACGACGTTGATCTTTGGCGCCTCTATGCCACGAAGTACACGGTCCGCGGCGTCTGCAATTCCCTCCCTGCTATTTTGGAGGCGCTTCAAAGTATGCCATCTGTGCAACATGAGGCCACTCTCGACCTTGTGCAGCGAGAGTCCATCTTGTTTGGTGGGTGCAAACCAGGCGGCTGCCGCACACGGTTCTTTGCCGGCTGAACAATAGGCAGCCGCGGTGACAGCTGCCGATGCCAATGTTGTTGTGGTGGACGTGAGCCGTTTGTTTCCGTGCGCCATGGGTCCACACACGCGCGCCACATGAGGCAAGGTGTACATCCACGCACGACACATGGCAAGACGCTGTGCTGCGTAACGACGACTGGTGATTTCACGCAGTGCTGGAGTCAAAGCGGAATGCACATTGTCGTGGTCGTATTTCCACTTGCAGGCGACGAGGGCACCAAGTCCAGCCACGGACACGTCATGGATGTGCGTAGTGTCTGCCCGCATGACGGAAGACGCATTTGCACGCGCGATCTCGGCTGTTTCTTGCAGTTTCAGCGCAAGGTTGTGCATGTCGTCGGTTTGTGGCGCTGCACGTGCACCAGTAGTGTGTTGTCCACCCAGAGCAGAGAATTCCGTCAGGCAGCGTGCTGTGAGTACTTCGGTGTCAAAGTCGAGGTCGTGCAAGGTTGCCTCTTCGTCGCAGAGCATAACCTGCACGTTGTGGTGCATGATTGCCACCAACTGCGGCACCGTCACCCGCACCGCGTCCTCTTTGGCAATGCCAAGCACCAAGCATCCATCCACAAAGTGTTTGTTGGTATCGGAGGCGGCAACGTCGTCTCGAATGGGTGCAAAGATAGATGCAGGAATCTTCATGGCATCATTGAGATTCTGTACGTAATTTTGACTTGTGTTGCCCTTGTCTGCAGCATTCACACAGAGCTTTGAAAACAAGTCGTCATCGGCGGTTGCATGTGCTTTCTGTGCTTTCTGCTGTTGATATTGAGCACGTGCATCTTTTACAAGCATGTTTGGGTGATATTTCCTTGAAATAAAGTCCACGTAGCGTTTCACACAACGCGACAATGTACCAATGACTGCCAAGGGCGTTTCGTGTGATTTGGTGGCTTTGCTATCCGCCACTGAGACGGCCATTTCACACAGCCTGTCTACAGAACTCATGTCAACAGCACCGTTGCGCAAGATTTGAGGGGTCACGACAAAAAGACCATTAGACAGCGTCCCACACCATTTGCTGTTTTCACTGGCAGCCAGTTTAGCGGCTTCACTCGAAAGCGTCAAAAGGGCACTGTCATTGGCCAGTAACTCGTGCATTGCAGAAACTGGTGCAGAAGAATCAAGGTGGGAATGCGACGACTTGAAATTGTGCAACGAGAAAGCAGGGTGACGATCCACACTGCTGTATTCTTTGACGTAGCTATGCAGACGTTCAAGCTCGACAGCATTACTTTCATCTTTGTTTCGCATGCGCGCGTTTTTAAGAATGAGTTCGTTTGCCTGTTTTTCTTTCCAGATTGGGTGCATTTGGCAAGAAAGCTGGCCAAACATAGGCACGTCTTTCTCGTAAGACGTGTACGAGGCGGAGTTTTTTGAACGAGCGTTTTTGCCCTTTGGTTTCGGAGTTTTACGAGAAATGGTCTTCATGGCGCACATGGCAATGTGTTGCAAGTCGTGTTGTTTATATACACTCTTTTGGTGTGTTTGGTTTGAATCGCGGTCACAAATTTGTGTGTATATACACTGTTTATAGTAAAACAGTGGCTACCAAATTATAACAACGGCATTGCACACGGACGATGCCGCCTCACAAAATTGAAATGGCGGAGTCAGAACCGCCACCTTTGCACATTGACAACATAGTAGCAACGTTTTGCATGCGTGGCTACAGCATTCATGCTAAGTGTCAGACAAGAGACTGCTGCTGTCAACAGCAGAGACATTCTACACCTTACAACAGCAAGATCAAAGCTAAATGTAGCACGCTTCCCAAAACGTACTCTGACAACATATGTTTACAAAAACTTGTCAATAACGGGCATGGACTGCTATGTTACGATCCACGGCGGTTTGCAACTGTAACTTATCACAGTTGTCATCCGCGATTTACGGCGCTTATTTTTGGCACGGCTCAGGCTGTCATGACAGGCACGCGCAGTATCGAGGCTGCACGAGCTGCAGCACACAGCATGACCAGATTATGCAACGAATGTGGCCTGGAAACCGCACACGTTTCGGATTTTGCCGTACAAAACATCGTGGCCAATTGTAATTTAAGGCAACAAGTTGACTTGGTGAGTATGCACGAGAATGTGTCCAACAGTACATACAATCCTGACATCTTTCCTGGATTACGCCTGCGCATCAGCAACACAAAAACCGGAGCTAACGTATTTCGCAATGGTACTGTAATCATAACCGGATGCAAGACTATGCGTGACATACAGCATTATTGGGCACAAATCCATTCACAAATCGTACCTTACTTTCTCAGCGGCCATGTCGAAGACAACAGCATGTATGCTACACGCATTGGTGCAACGAGACGGTTGGCACAAGACCTGGCAGTGCGCATGCTTGATACGCAAGATCAGGTCACACCCCCGTTAAACCAAGATGACAGTACGGAGCACATTTCACACAATGAAAGCCGCAGCGCTTCACAATACATGACACTACAACAACACACCGAAAACGTGCTTATGAGCATGTGTGATTCGGGTGTAATAAGCAGGGCCGAGGTGGAAATGGATCATTACAACATCATGCCCTTTTCTTGTGCCCACCGGTTTTTAAAAATCAAGCAGGAACAGTGCAAACGCAACCAGGCCCATTGCAAAACAAGCGACAAGAGGGTTCGTTTCACGATGAAGGCCTAGCACAAGCACGTATCCGTATATACGTAGCAAGGCAAACACTTTTACTGTGCAACACTGATAACTAGACAGCGCTGGGTTGTTTATGCATTGACAATGAGACAACGCAGTATTTACTCTGCATTTTACGTACTTTTAGTTTGCACTTTTCTTGTATCTGGACAATCGTATTATTCTACGACTCCAACTCCGACTCCTACTGCAGCCCCTGCTGCAGCCCCTGCTGCAGCCCCCACCGCAGCCCCTACTGCAGCCCCTACTGCAGCCCCTACTGCAGCCCCTACTGCAGCC
>MDTG01104496.1_pt1 | contig 17064 bp, 18 predicted proteins | sample 811421 | NCBI WGS metagenome assembly MDTG01 (sample SAMN05326645, study PRJNA326480) | marine metagenome | isolation source: seawater | place: Pacific Ocean: South East | collected 2011
ATTTCTTGAGTTAATAGCGGTACACTCATAACGGTTGCATGCTAGAAAAGACTGATGACGGGCAGTTCCAAGGCTTATGATGGGAGAGCCATTGCTACACTGTTGATTTTTTTGATGACCTTTTCAATGGTGCCAATTACCAATGCTAGCGCCGAAGATACGGGTAATCTGTTTCATCTACAAGCACAAGACATTGAAGCATCATTTGATAGCAACACCGAGTTAACGACAATTACCTGGCGCAACATTGACAGCCTGGACGAGCCATCGGCCTTAGATAATTTTTACACCTCTGTTTACAAAGTCTATCGACATACAGAGCCAATTAACCAATCAAATGTACAAAATGCAACCTTGATCCATCAAGTCGATGCTTGCGACAGTGAAGCATATGCGGTCAAATATTTGTGTTTGGGCGGAGCTAATGGTTCACACCCTGGTCATAGTTACTCTTACCTTGTGGCACCGGGCACCAATGATTCATTTTACTACGGAATTACTACAACTATAACCGACCAAAGTAATACTGAAACAACCCACGATTCCCTCATTTCAAATGAATCATCAATATACGATCCAATTGTTGAAGTTACAACTCCGGTTAGGACTCCTTACAATCTGATGGCAGATTTTGACCCAACCGATAGTATAACCACACTCTCATGGATTAACTACAACGACATCTTTTATACTCTCCCTGAAACAGGTCCAGATGCATATCAAACTCGTATTTGGATGTCAACTCAGCCGATTACAAGAAGTTCAGCAGGCAGTTTGTTTAGTTCCATGTCTCCAGTGGCTCAACTTGTCTCAGGAGTAGATAGCTATGAGATATTTATTCCGCAGGATACGGATAGAGATGTCTACTACGCTGTCACCTATCTCTTACCAAATTATTTTGGCGCTGGTCAAGATTATGAAGACATAAGATTTCTATCTAACAATGCCTTGGATTCCACCATCGCTGAAGATAATATGCCTGCTAGTCCAGTAACTACAGTCAATACATTTTTTGCACCAGACTCGCAAACAGGTAGCGGTACGACTACGATAACTTGGGCTGAAGTTTCAAGCGAGGATGGCGAATCGTATGCAATTTTTAGTTCAGGAGAACCATTCAACAAAACCACGCAATTCGGTGCAACACAGATTGGTTTAGTAGGTGAAGGAATTTCACAGTTTGAATATCAAGTCCCCATAGGAAGGCTTGGAACATCATATTATTGCGTTGTAGTAATCGATTCAAACGGAATTTTTGATGAAGACATCCAACCATTCTCTTGCAGTTCATTATATGAAGACGCTTTCTACAATTGGACTGCAGAACCGACGAATGTTATGGCGACATTTATTGGAAATGCTGAAACTCACATAACATGGAATGACCAGCTTGGTGCAGAGGGAGAGGTGTATCACATCTGGCGATCAAACTATCTTGTTGCCGGTAGTCAATTTAGTGAGAATGCAACCGTATTCTATCAAGGAACTGTCACCGATGGTATTCAACAGTTTACCGCTCAAATACCTCCAGAGGCCGATAGGACATCATTTTACTTTGTAACTAGCGAGGCTCTATATCAGCACACAGCAGGGCCATATCATTACACTAAGTTAATTCAAAATTGGTTTGGGCCAGTATATGAGGATACGAGAACCCCGGCAGCTCCTAGAATTAACGAAATAGTCGTAGATGGGGAACTTTCAATGGTAACCATTGAATGGTACAATGACCAACAATTAGACGGTGAAAAGTATTCGATATGGCAACATGAAGGCGCTCCGTTTGGAGAAGATGAGGATGAGATATCCATCGTAAATGAGAATAATGGCTGGACGCTATTTGACGGTGACATCCTCGATACAGGCTCGTTACAAACAGAGTTCACATTCACCAAAAATTATCAAATTCCGGATGATGTTGAGCGAAACCTTTGGTATGCTATAACCGTTGAAGATGCTTATGGAAATCAGAACATAGAAGCCTTCCCAGGCTCTGGTGGTAATTCTCTCAAAGTTAAAGAAGACACTACACCACCAACAGCAACATATGAATTATACAATGATGCTGGTGAACTTTACCTTAGCCCATCCCTTGTATCGGGCAGTTACAGTATCAGACTTTCAATAAACGAGTATCTGTTTAGCAATCCTACCGTTGATCTAACTACCTCTAGTGGTGGTAAGATCACCAATGGCCCTCGTCAAATGCTAATGTATGCGGATAACCTTCTGGACCCAACAAAAGGACCAACTTACTACCACAATTTTGATATTTCAAATACAATTTCTGCAGGTTTGATTAACATAACAGTTAGTATGGTCGACGAGAGTTTCAATAATCAGGAACTGAACTGGATAGAGCGGAGCCTTGATGCGCAAAACCCGATTCTGACGGTTTACTCACCTGCATCGGCAGGAGACGGATCAAAATATCTCTATGGTAACAAAATCAACATTAATGCTGGTGCTACTGATGACGTACAAATTTCGCTTATTCAGTACAAATTCACCTATAACCTTGGTACTGGCGCTCAATCGGTAACTGCATGGACTACACCTGAAGATGCACAGGATGTTAATGGCGATGGCAGTGCACTCGTGTTTAACGAGGAAATAAGTGCAGGTAATTTCGACCCAGGAACTCATGCGGTTACAGTTAGAGCGATAGATTCTGCTGGCAACGAGGTAATCAAACAAGTTCAATTTATTGTCGATTATTGTCGAAATAGACTTGATGGAACAACGGTTTGTAATTATGAAGAAGATTTGAAACCTGAACCAGACCCGATAATTGTTGAACCATCATATTCGGACCCACCATATGTGTTCGTCTGGGTTTCATCGGGAATTGCATTTATTTCGATAATTCTGATGCTGTTTGTCATTAGTGCAGGAATGAAAGGCCCGAAGAAAAAGAAATCAGACGATGAGTATGATGATGACGATTGGATGTCAGAGTTTATCGGCACAACTCAAGACGTAGATATGGACTCAATTACCAATACGACTAAACCTGCACCTGCAGAGGAATCCAAAGAGATTCCAGAGATCGAGGAAGAGGAAGAAGACCCGTTCTCGGTTAATGTAGTGCAAAGAAAGGCTAGACGCAACAAGCCGAAGGCTGAGCCAGAACCTGAACCAGAGAAAGATGAAGATGATGCTTTCTTTGGCTTAGATGATGACGAATTTGAGGAAGATGAAGTTGAAGAAAAGCCTAGACCAAAGCGCAAGGTAGGACGTCGAACCGCACCTAGAAACGCACCTAAGCGCCGTCCAACAAGACGAGGCAAATCCGAAGATTGAGCACTAGACATACAGATACCTCAATTAGTGTTCTTTCAGTCTCGGCATTATGGCAGACACTGTAGAGAAAGGTATTGCTGGTAATTTGGCTGAAGGTATAGGACATGAAATGGAATCAGTACTTGATTCATTCAATCCTATTAGTAACAAATTGAATTGGTTACTTGTTGCAATGCCACTAGCAATATTCTTTAATTTTCAACACAATCTAACTATGGCATTTCTTTTCTCAATGATCGCCATAATGCCATTAGCGTTTTTGATGGGCAAAGGCACTGAAGAAATCGCGCTAAGAACCGGAGAGGCGATTGGTGGCTTCCTAAACGCAACGTTTGGTAATGCTGCTGAATTGATTATTGTCGGATTGGCAATATATGCTGCTTCAAATGATCCGGAAATAGTCGAAACTATGGTAACGGTAACTCAAGCCTCGCTTATTGGTTCAATTCTTGGCAACATGCTGCTTGTATTGGGATTAGCGATGCTTTGGGGTGGCTTGAAACACAAAGAACAAACCTTCAACAGCGACGCAATTCAAATGAATGGTACTCTTCTGTTATTAGCTATTGTTGCCTTCATAATTCCTAGTGCAGTTCACCATTCAGGAGGTTCAGTATCAGATGTAGAAAATATATCTCACTATGCCGCAATAGTTCTGCTGGTAATCTACGGATTTGCTTTGTTATTTCAATTAAAGACTCACGCTCACGTTTTTGCTACCGAGCCGGGACACGGCCATCATGAAGAGCCGAAGATGACCAACAGAGATGCATGGGTATTGTTGATTTTAGCAACTGTACTCGTTGCTTGGATGGCGCATATACTCGTCCACAGTTTAGAAGCTGCAGTAGTTGAATGGGGTATGCCGGAGTTATTCATAGGAGTGATTCTATTACCGTTCTTTGGTAATGCAGCAGAACATTTCACCGCCGTTATTGTCGCTGGTAAAGACAAAATGGATTTGTCTATCGCAATCGCAGTTGGCAGCAGTGTCCAGATTGCGTTGTTTGCAGCACCAGCGATGATATTATTCGCTTGGGCTCTAGGAGTCCCACTCACCCTAGAGTTTGGTATGTTAGAAACCGCAGCAACCTTTGTATCAGTATTGGTTGTTAATTCGATTTTGGCTGATGGTAAATCAAACTGGTTAGAAGGTGGGATGTTACTTGGTAGTTATGTAATATTAGCATTAGCATTCTTGCAATTGTAGGTGATGAAAATTGCAAATAAACAGTAAGTTTGGTATGGGGTTAATCATAACTGCACTCTTGCTGTCAATCGTTGGTACCATCGGATTTACCATTGAAGATTCAGTCGAGTCGATACCAACTCCGAATGTGCCTAACTCGGTATTTTTTGCTGATGATCCCGTTCAGTCAAATCCTCTAATATTGCTCGTATCTGCTAATGCAGATATTACATGGGACCGAAGTGACGTATTCTTGGTGGTGGGAGATAGCGATAAAAAAGATCAATGTGACGGCCTAACTTTTATTGAAAGAGTAAATCAAAAAACAGAGACTTGCACATCTCGAGACAACGACTTTGTTGCTATCGGTGATGATAACCAATCTGGCTTTTCTTGGTCGGTCAAATCAAGTGAATATTATGTTGGAATAGGCAGTTTAAATGAAGTGTCTGAAGATTTCGAATTAAATGTTGATTATGAAGTAAAAATCACTCTATCAGCAACAGGCTATTTGGTATTGGTGTTGATGTTATTCAGCGGCATCGCCCTGAATAAGTATCAATGATTACTCTATCCCATCGTAATATGATGCTATGGATAAATCAAGTTCTTCAAATGCTGACTTTTCATCTATAGTTTTAGTTGTTCCATCCACTCGAACCGGATTACCATCAACCCACATGTCTAGACACCGCGCTCCATTGAAGACTAAATTAGCAAGGTGACGATTATTCGAACGACCACGGGGGAACATCCTGATGTCGTCAAGATCCCATGCTACCCAGTCTTTGCTGTCTTTGGTTACCATTTGGAAGACATCTTTAGCAGGCAGTAAGGTCGCATCCCAGTGGTCATGTCTTTGAACTAGAGCAGCAGTTCTAGCCTCGGCTAAGATATTCAGCCCATTACCTGATGATGCTGCACCGTCAGTACCGATACGGACATCTACTCCCTCTGCGGTATATGCGGGTAATGATAGAGTGCCGCCACAAGCCAATTTCATATTTGAGGACGGACAATGTACTGCGGTTACACCATGTTTCTTCAACAGTCGAATTTCATTCTTTTTGACCCAACTGGCATGAGCACATATGGTTCCTGGTTTGAAGAAATCAATGCTATCGAGGTACTCTACCGGATATTTTCCAGTCTTATCATAGCAATCAGCAATTTCTTTTCGTGTTTCGCTAACGTGTATGTGAAGCCTTCCATTGCGCTTTTCTGCTAACTGTGCAGCCTGAATTAGCGTTTCTTCACTACACAAATAAACCGAATGAGTGGCAATTGCATATTGGATTCTATCAGTTATTTTTTGATTAGTCAGTAAAGTATCCAATTCATCAAGTGCAGAATTTGCATCGGCATGGGATGGGAGAGCAAAGTCACTGACTGGACCTCCAACGAGTCCTCTTATCCCAGCATCATTCAGTACTTGACCAGTGATTGCAGGATAGAAATACATGTCTGCGGCAAAACTACATCCTGTAGCAATTAGTTCACATGCTGCAGCAGTAGCTCCAACTCTAACATATTCAGGGTTTAACCTAGATTCGGTAGGGAAAATCGCTTGCTTTAACCAGCGGTCAAGGGTAAATCCATCACTAAAGTCTCTCGCATTCAATTGCATGGCTAGATGAGTGTGCCAATTTTGTAGTGATCGGGTTAGTAATTTATCAGATCCATCGATAATGTGGCGGACGTCTTCATCGCCGTTCGATACTGACCACGCACCATTCTCATGGATCAGGAAATCACCAGTGTGCTTTTCACCATTATCATCATACAGCACTGTATTTGTATAACGTGCTGCGTATTCGGAGGTCATTGTGCACCATTCCTTGGGTATGGGTGGTGGGTGGATTATTTAATTGTCAGTAATTGTTTGAGATATTTTGAGTTTAAATTTCTCTGCACTATATTCCAAACTGGCAATACCGGGTAACAAGCGGCCTGCAAGATAATTCAAACAAGCACCTCCACCAGTCGATAAGTGACCCATTTTACCATCGATTCCACGATTCATGATCAGGGTTGCAGTGTGTCCTCCACCAACGACAACATAACCACTCGATTCAGCACAGGCATTCAACATTTCAATAGTTCCAAGAGCGAAATCAGTCAATTCGAAAACTCCCGCCGGGCCGTTTAGAATAATTGTCCCCGCTTGTTTAATCGCTGCAGACAGAGCCATAGTTGAGTTAATTCCAATGTCGAAAATGGGTGCTTCAATCGGTAATTCGTCAAGCCGCAAGTCGACTCGATTATTTTCTACATTTGCTGCTAAATCAGTTGGTAGCATTATTTTGTCTGTGAAATCGTTGAGTATTGCTTTGGCGGTTTCTACGGTTTTGTGATATGAATCACCAAGTTCATTGACCAAAAAATCGTGATTCTTGCTGCCGATATCAATGCCAGAATATTCTATTAGAAGATTTGCTACACCGCCTGTTGCCCAAATTTGGTCAGCGATACCCTTTCTCAGCATATTGTCGGCAATGGAAATAGAATCTTCGACTTTGATTCCTCCCACAACGGCAATACAAGGTCGTTGTGGATTTTCCAAGGCAATATCCAATGCATCAATCTCTCGCTTCATTAATTCTCCAGCAACACATGGAAGAGTGTGAGTAAAGCCAACGATAGATGGAGTGTTACGGTGAGCACATGCAAAAGCATCATTGACAAAGATATCTACAACACTGGACAAGCGTTGAATTATTTTTGTTTCAGCCATTTCCTCAAAACTGCCTTTTACCGAGATTTCCTCTGGGTCCATTCTAACATTGTTTAGCATCAGTATTTCGCCATCTTTCAATTCCTCTATGGCTTTCATAGCCTTTTCACCGTGAATATCATCGACCCACTTGACACTGCGACCAAGCACTCTGCCAAGTTCTCTTGAATGGCCTAAGGTATTGGTAAAGTCTTTTTTCCCCGGCCTCGATTGATGTGCTAGGATTACAACTTTTGATTTAGAAAGCAGATTCAAAGTTGGCACAATTGCTCTAATCCTAGTGTCATCTAGGAACTCTTGATTGTTTGGCTCTAATGGACTATTGATATCGACTCGCACTAGCACTGTCTTGCTTTCGACATTAAAGTCGCGCAAGTTCAGTACCCTTGCCATGTCGAGTCCAAAGGTTGACAGTTTTTGATATCTTCTCGGTTCCGCAAGTTGTGAAAAATCAGAAACATGTTGTATTTGCCATAATCATGGTTACAGTTTTCAACACTAACCGATAGCCACCTGCATGGCGTCTTGGTCGACAGAAGATTTGTGCGGCCCGGATGGCGAAGACTGGCGAGTTCCAGCGAATGAACTTGAGACGAGATTAGAAAATCTGAGTCATAGGCTTGCTGAGGCAAAGATCCCTGGGGCCTTAATCCAAAATCCAGTCGACTTGTATTATTTTGCTGGTGGTAGACAAAATGGTACGCTATTCATTCCTGCCGCTGACTCAAATGCTAGCGCTTCCGAAGGCGGAGACGGTGCAACTTTCTTTGTCAGGCGCTCAGTAAGTCGAGCAAGGTTTGAGGCCGGGGGAGACGATGCTCCATTGAAAATAGAGAAATTCCCTAGTCTCCGAGTTTTTGCTGAAACTTTGTCTAATTTGGGTCTTGAACACGCACCTGGGCTGCAATACGGTGAGATTCCCGCAGATTTTGCCAATAAATTCCGCTCTGTTTTAGCCCCTTTAGGGGACGCGGCGGATTGTACACAGACCGTCCATCTTCAACGAGAAGGAAAATCCGATTGGGAAATTAACATGATGAGAGAGGGAGCAGTTATTCAGCAGCAAATGTTTGAGGCAGTTGAAGATTCGATCAAAATTGGCGCAACGGAGTTAGAAATAGTAGCTAGTGCCGAAGAGGTTAGTCGCCGTAATGGGTTTGGTGGCAACGTTCAGATGAGGCGATTCCCCCTTCAATGTGATAGAGCAGTGATAGTCTCCGGCAGGGCCGGAGGAATACCCTCGTTCTTTGATTCTGCGATAGGGGGCACAGGCGCACATCCATTGGCTGGCATGGGTTCTGGTTTCAATAAGTTACAAGCAAATCAACCAATCTTAGTCGACCTTGTTCACGTTCATCGTGGTTATGTCGTCGACGCAACGAGGATGTATAGCATAGGCGACTTGCCAGAGCCCTGGGAGCAAAGACTGTCTGATATGGTAGAGGTCAGTAACAGTGTAGTGGATTCTCTTGGCCGTGGAGATTATTGTTCCAAGGCATGGGAGGTTGGCTCACAATTGGCCGAATCGATGGGGCACAGCGAGCACCTTATGGGCATGAGACCAGACCAGAGTAAATTCCTTGGCCATTCTGTTGGTCTTCAGCTTGATGAATCACCAGTTGTTGCCAAAGGTTTCGATAGACCATTAATAAAAAATGGAGTTATGGCTATTGAACCAAAATTAGTTTATTCTGACGGCAGTATCGGCATTGAAGATACATGGCTGCAAACTAGTGAAGGCCTAGAAAGACTCACTCTCCGTGATAATCATACATGGTTGACTCATTGCTAATAATGAAAAGCATCCAATGTAAGGAGCAAGCATGCCGGCTAAGCCGTATTCTCCTGGCCATATTGGAGCAGTCGCTGCAAACTATACACAAATGAGAATTTCAGGCGCAGTGAAACAACAACTCGTCGAACTTCTTTGTGAGGAATTAGACCGCTTAGTGCCCCAGATGGAGTCAGAAACACTAGCACAGGATCCAGAAAGAAAAACTTTGGATGATCCTAATCGTACCCGGCTAAATTACAATCGAACTAGAGAACTAATGATTGATAGAATTTCCAACATAGAGTCAGTTGGTTCTGCTGCTGTTCAAGCAGGTATTGAACACACTGAGCAACACTTGGCTAAGATATTGAAACATGCTGAAGCAGCGGCTGAGAAAGATAGAGTCGGCACGATCAAACCACGGCATCTAGAAATTGCAGTAACAGGCATGGGTCTAGACAGTGAAGATGATGCAGCCGAATTAGACGTGGTTGAGGAAACCGAAACACTAGTTGTCGGCCAAGGAGGTGGCGTACTTACTCGCTCATCCTTACTTTCATTAGCAAGAACTCATGCTAAAATGCCAGTAACCGATGATGCTGTTGAGGAGCTTATCGATACCTACTACATGGTCGTCGAGAAATTAGAGGGCGATATTAGGGCTCATGCACAATTAGGTGGCAACCCGGTCCAATTCATTGAGTCAATCAACCGGATGAAGACTCTAATGTCTTTAGGTTGGATGCGTTCAATGCTGATTAAAGCAGCAACTAATGCTCGTGAGAGGGGCTACAAGAGAATCGATATTGAACAAATAGTTCACCTAGACCCATACTGATTTTGGGTGCATTTGTTAAAATACTTCATACTTAGGCACGCTCATTAGAGGTTATACTATGATAGGAGAAACAGCCCCAGAGTTTACATTGAAAAATACCGCAAAAGAATCGATATCACTGTCAAGTTATCGTGGCAAGACCGTAATTTTAGCATTTTATCCTGGTGCATTTACCGGCGTTTGTGACAAGGAAATGTGCGCATTCCAAGATAACATGGCTAAATTAAACGATGCATCTGCTACAGTAATCGGCATTAGCGTAGATTCACCCTGGGCTAACAAGGAGTTTGCCAGTAAATACAATCTTGAGTTTGAATTACTTTCTGATTTAGACCGCGATGTCGTCGAATCATATGACGCAAAATTCGTCGGCCTAGGTGGTCTAGATGGGTATGTATCTGCTAACCGAGTAGTGGTTGTCATTGACAAAGATGGCGTTGTACAACACCGCTGGGTTGCTGAAAATCCAGGCGTTGAGCCTGATTACGAGGCAATCGTCGCGTTAGCACAGTCTCTTTGAGTCTTAACCAACGATTCGCAGAGATGATTGAATGGTCAATTCAACCATCATACTGTATGGAATCTTTGCCGGCCTAGTGGCAATTTTAGTTACAGTAGCAATTGAAAAATTTGGGGGCTTCATTGGCGGAGTCCTCGGTACAGTTCCCTCTACCATTATTCCAGCGGCTGCAGGAGTTTACGCATTAGAAGGCGATAAATCATTGACGGCAAGTATGTCTGTCGTACCAATTGGAATGCTGATTAATGGTGTGTTTCTTGGAGTTTGGATTATGCTGCCAAAATACATTGCTAGTGACAGATTGAAACTACCAATCACAGTTGTTTCATCATTGTTGACTTGGGCTTTATTGGCCTTGTTAAGCCTGATTATTGCTAGAGAGGTCACGGATGGCATAATTAGTGAAATGACGTTAGGCGTGATTGGATTAGTGTTGTTGGCCATCCTAGCGATTATGTTCAATCTAAGCAATAGAGCAGCTCCTAAAGGCCTGAATAAAGTTCCAATAATTATACTGTCAATTAGAGGTATTGCGGCGGGTTTAGCAATTGCTGCATGTTTGGTTTTAGCAGAAATAGGCTTACCTTTCGTTGCTGGCTTAGCCAGTGCGTTCCCTGCCATATTCCTCACCAGTATGGTTGCTCTTTGGCTTTCACAAGGTCCTCGAGTGCCTCAAGGTGCAGCAGCACCAATGATGTTGGGCGGGGCTAGCGTCTCAGTGTATGCATTGCTGGCAATGTGGTCGTTACCCTCATTTGGTATATTTGTTGGTTCAATAATCGCTTGGTTTGGCGCCGTTGGGCTATGGACTATTCCAGCGTTTTTGTTGTTGAGAAAGCATCGTTTAGGAATTGATTGATCGCACCCATCGCTCTTTACCAGGTATGCCAACTACCTCGCAATAAACCGATTTTACATTCTTTAACGACAGTAACTTTTCGCGTAATTGACTTGCATTTAACAAGCAACAAGGGCAATGAGGGTGCTTAGGTGATATAGTGAATCTAATTTCACCATCATCACTGACTTCCATCGATTGAAGCACACCCGAATCCTTGTAAGATTTCGTTTCGTGAGGATCTTGCCATTTCGAAAACACTTGGATGACCTTCACCTTAAGTGAACGCAAGCGTTTCTCTTTCATGATTGTGGGTTGTCTTAATGGCTTATGAGTTATTGCCCTGTTCTGACACTTTTTCTTCAACATCAGAAAGTCGCATTTCATTCAATTTCCCCTCAGCACTGGCTAACTCTTGTTGACAAAATTCGAGTAATTTAGCGCCTTCCTCATACAATTTGAGTGTCTCATCAAGCGGAATTCCGCCTCGTTCTAAGGATTGCACTATTTCTTCTAGACGCTGCACTGCTTTGCTATAATTCATATCTTTACTCATTTTATCCACCTTTTTGTTCTATTTCATCGATTGTAGCCTTCGCTTCACCATCAGATAGGGCCAGGATAACTTGCTGACCCTTCGATAAATCCTTACTATTACTTACAACTGCCCCGTCTAAATTAGTAATCATACTATATCCTCTGTCCAATACATTTCTAGGATGGGCCGAATTTAATGCCGATTTTATCACGGCTAGTCTAGTAGTTTCATCTGCCACAGTTCTTTGCATTATCAATTGAATTGTATTGTTGAGCATTTGTATTTTTTCTCGAGCATTGCTGAACTTGCTGGAAACTGCATTGGTTAATCTGTTTGATAATTCAGCAACTTGCTGATTGGCATTGTATATCCCTTTCAGAGGAGCGTTAAGCAGTCTTGATTGATAGAATTGTAGATTATGCCGACAATCCAGAATCAATCGATTTGTCGATTCGTCCAATCTTTCTAGAAGATGGTGTATCAGCATTTGGTGGTAATCAAATTCAGGCACACAAAGTTCTACAGCATTAGATGGAGTTGACGCTCGTAGGTCTGCAACAAGGTCTGAGACCAGCAAATCAGACTCATGCCCTACAGCAGAAATAACTGGAACCGTTGATGCAATGATAGCGCGGACCACCGGCTCTAGGTTGAATGCCCACAAATCTTCAGGCGCCCCACCACCTCTGCCGACAATAATCAAATCTACAGGAGGTTGGTTTAGCCTTGCAGCAGTTGCCTTCAGTGATAGTTTTCCAGCGGCCAATATGCCCCGAACAATCTCATTGGAGGCATTCTCACCTTGAACGGTGACTCCGATAATCGTTCGTCTAAGTCCAGGCCATCGATTATCAATTAACCGGTTCATGTCAGATAATGCAGCTGAACCAGTACCGGTAATGATGGCAATGTGCTTGGGAATCGCTGGCAAATCTTGTCTTAGCCTGTCGAGTAAGCCTTCTTTTCTTAGTGATTCAATGAGCAATTTTTTTCGCTCCTCTAACAGACCTAGTTTGTTTACCGGCTCAATTCTATTCACTACCAGCTGAATTTTTCCCGCTTTTGCATATAGGTCGAGATTGGCAATTACTACAACTACACTACCCTCTTCAATGACTGGGTCAATATTGCATCTACCTTTCCATATCACTGCACTTATTTGACCGTCAGAATCTCTTAGAGTAAAGTAAGTGTGCCCACTTGGATACTGCTTCCACTGAGTTATTTCACCGGTTATGACCTGATTTTGAAATAACTGATCGCGTCTTATTGTATTTCTTACAAGAGTAACAAATTGCCCTACAGGTATTGGGCCGGTAGTTACCTCACTGCCGGCCCTCATAGGCTAAAACTACAGCCATGGGTTATTGAACATGTCCGAACTTATTCTTCAGAGGTTTGCTTAGCATGTTCTCGACGTTGTCTAGTTTGGTGGTTTTGGCGTAACTCAACTTCCTGTAACTTCTTCTTGATTTTGTTGCGTAAAAATCGTACGACAATGACTACTGCTAAGATGTCGATGATGAGAATCAACCATTCAACATAAGTCCAATTGTCAAACATTTCAATCACTCACAATGGCGGCCGAATGTCGATTTCACAATCGCTAACGGGAATTCCAATACAGCCCAATCTGGCATTTTGTTCAATCATGTATTCGTCTAGGCCAGGCGGTAAAATCTCAGGTAAGGGTACATCACCTGATAGTAAAGTAATCATGCAAGTACCACAAGTGCCAGATGTACAATTGGTTGGAATATTTACTCCAGCAGATTCAGCATGCTCGACAATCGTATCGCCCAATATGAGTTTGGTTTGTCCGAGTAATTTAGCCCCCATGAAAAAGCGTACTAATTCGATTTGTTGTGCGTCATTCTCATTTTGAGAATCGCCATTACTCATTCGATCGCCTCAGCGGACATCCTTGTGACGAGTCCATCGGCCGGTTTGTTTATTGAAGTACAGACCCGCTTTCTTCATCCACTTGTTGAACTTTGTCGCACCGGCACCGGTTCGCAAGATGAAATCTTCACGATCTTCTTGTGCTTGGATGTAATCCTTGGCTGCAAGGGTTTGGTCAATCCAGTCATTGATATCCATCAAACCGCCGCCTAGAGTGCTCTCTTCAACGACTCTACTCATTTCATCAGCGCTTGCACCAGTTTGCTCAAGGTCTTTCTTAATCATGTCATTAACAGATGAGAAATCCATTGCTGCTGGTTTCGGTGGAACAGGATTACGCGGACGCTTATCCTCATCAATCAAAATTCGATTGCCATTTACCAAGCGATCTTCAACGTTATCAGCCAGGGCAGGAGAGAAGTTTTCCTCACATTCCCAGCAAATGAATGACCATTCGTCTGGCTTATCCATATCTCTTGCTTGACGAGGGTCCATCTCATCGCCACACATGGGGCAAGCGTGGAAGATAAGTGCCGGAACAAACTTGCGTCTAAAATCTACAATATCTTGAGGAGTGCCCTCTAACTCGAGCATCTCATGATCTCTTGCTGCTTCTAAGCCTCTGGTTTCAAGTTGGTCTCGAATTTTGACCTTCTGGTCATCCTTCCCTTCATCGTACAAGTTATTCTCTAGTTTGACAATCAGTTCTACTGTCTTGCCTAATCGATTCATAATTAGTTTCTTAGCCCTAAAGGCTTCAACCTTGGCGATTTTCAAACGCTCTTTTTGTTCAGCAAGCTCAGTTAGTACATCTTTTTGCTTACGTTGAAATTTGATTTCTTCAATTTTTGAATCAACTTTCTTTTCTGGGGCCAATACCGATGCCAAAAATCTCTCTTTCCCATGTGAAGAATGGCCAGAATTGATAATTGAGATTACTCCATCAGCAATATCAGCTTTCAGGCCATAATTTTCAATGAGCATATTTCGGTCAATTTTTTTCAAATCTCCGATTTTTAACCCTGCATCGGCTAACTGCTGAGCAGTTGTGTCGTCTATTCCACGCCTTAATAATGCAAGATATGTGTCCTTCTTAGCCATAGCATCCCCTCCGACAAGTGCAGGCCAAGAGCCACTCCTAAGAAAAACCTCTCCTCTCTAATTCCAGCAGTATTTGCTAATTTTACCGATAAAAAGCATCATTGTGAGCCAATTCACTCTTCTTCATTGAATTCGGCAAAATCCATCGCCAACTCCACCCAGTCATCAAAATCAAATTCTTCTGGACGAGCCTCCATCCTCTCATCATCCGCTAGATTGGCGTAGGCAGATTTCCACCTTGCCGCATACCATTTGGGAATGCGGTTTAATCTTCGGGGAATTGACTTCAAACTGGTTCGCAATTTTTTGCGTCGTTGGTTGAATGCTTGATGGATGATTTGTTTGATTAATCGCTTGTCTGCGGCAAATTCTTCTTTACTTGGAATCATCTCAATGAAACATGAGTTTACCTTCGGGTTGGGGCTGAAATGATGTGGCGGTACCTTGGCTAAAATATCACACTGCCAATCGAGCAAGGCCGTCATTCCTAGCGAGCCAACATCTGATTCATATTCCATAACTAATCTTTCAGCAAATTCTTCTTGCACTAGCAGAATCACCTTGGCTAAATTTTGCCATTTAGAACGCAGATATCTAGTTAGTAGTTCAACTAATGGGGAGGATATTTGATATGGAATATTCGCTACGACCTTGGTTATATCGGATGGCCAATTGGTCTGCAAGGCGTCACCATGGTGAAGGGTTAACTGTTGAGTTTCTATTTCACTTGAGAATATACGATTGAGATGTTCAACTGCACCAGCGTCAATTTCGATAGCAGTTACGGCACAACCCGTAGCAAGCAGCGCTTCGGTAAGGACTCCAGGGCCAGGACCAATTTCTAACACATGATCTTCGTTGTTAACATTACCAAAATCAATCGACTTTGCAATTAACTCATCGTTAATTAAGAAGTGTTGCCCAAGGGATTTGTCATTATCTTGTTTAGCACGCAACAAATCGACTAGTTGTCTCGCTGTCCTCATGTTGACACCGGTAACAGGAGTTCTGAGAGTCGAGGTTGTAGATTTTTATCTTCAATTTCAGCAATAAACCGTTTCGATAGTAGTTCAGCAGCGTCGATTGAACAAGATTCATTCAATTGCTCAAGGGAAGAAAATCCGCTTGTACCACGAATTTCAACCATTTGCAGAGCTTTCTTTTTACCAATTCCTGGTAGTAATTCGAAGGCGTGTTGTTTGAGTGATAACGGCCCAGCGATATTGAAGAATGACTTTATGAAATGCGCTTGATTTTCTTCAACAAACATTTGAGCAACCAAAGGCAGATCACTAACTGCACTATTGGATAGGCGGTCAAGTTTAGCCATTCCTAGAATCTCACCAACTTCGGTTCGCTTGTTAGAATCAACACCAACATATATCCTCTCACCAACTGTAGTTGTAGGATTTTTTGCTGAATATCGTCCAAGCATCATTTTGCTTTCTCCTAATGCGACAATGACATTGGTTTTTGCATCGTTTTCAATTACCCGTGCCCAAACTTCATCATCCAATGGTGTGGGTCGGCGAGGTTTCTGCTGTCGTTGACGATCATTGCCTCTATTTCCGGTATTGCGTCTGTTGCCTCCACGTCGACGCTGTTGGTTGTTTTGCTGTCTGGGTTGTGCAGGTTGAGCGACTTTTTTTGGGACTTCTACGCGACCCTCTGCAGGTCTTGAAGGAGCGTAATTTGATCGATTGGTAGTAGGTTTCTTGTCGACCTTCTTGGGAATTTTGATATTGCGGTCACGACTGAAACCGCTCATAGCAATCACCTAATCTGTATCACTCAAAGCCAACATGTTGTCTGACAATGTCAAGGATTTGATTAATTTCGGAGTCATCAATAGCAATTCTCTTGGATACTAAAACAGTCTTTACATCGTCAGGGTACATTGGAATTAGCTCAGCGATTTTTGCAGCCAAGTCGGGGTATTGAGCAAGCTTGTCCATCTCACATAGAGCGGCCTTCAGAGTTTCAAAAACTTCTGGGTTGGTTTTGTAACCATTTCTATTATCACTTGCAGCCCACTGAGCGTGTTGAAGAGCTGCGACTTGCTCGTAGGTTAAGTCGCCTCTTCGGTCTTGGGCGCTTTCTAGCATATCTCTAACAGTTGCGAAATCAACATATTTGTCTTCTTCACTCATGACTATCACTCCAATGGTCGAAGGTGCTCAGGACGAGCAATTACGGTCTTCTGCATGTTTCCGTCTTTAACAGATACAACCCAAGCAACTCCTTGGCGTTTTTCGATAAAACCGGTTCTCCCGTGGAATCTTCTGTGGGGCATACCCATTTGCTGACCACCATCGAGGACAATTGCA
>MDTG01163836.1_pt1 | contig 17063 bp, 15 predicted proteins | sample 811421 | NCBI WGS metagenome assembly MDTG01 (sample SAMN05326645, study PRJNA326480) | marine metagenome | isolation source: seawater | place: Pacific Ocean: South East | collected 2011
AATCAAAATAAAATTAAATATGATATCTTCTTAAATTTTAAGATCCCGGAAGGTAGAGGCAATATAAAAAAAATTAAAATTAAAAAAAAAGTTATTTTTTTAATTGATGAAAGCTACAATTCTAATCCCGAATCTTTAAGTTTCTCAATTAAAAATTTTGATGAGATCAATATTAGCAATGAAAGAAAAAATATTATATTGGGTGATATGTTAGAATTAGGAAAATATTCCAAAATACTACATATAAAAGCCGCAGAAGCACTAAATTTATCAAATTTAAACAATATAAATGTGTATGGTAATTTTATAAAGCATACTTACAACAAAATTAAAACACAAAAAAAAGGCAAAATTTTTTATAATTTAAGTGATGTTAAAGAATTTATTGAAAAAGATTTAGTCAATGGAGATTATCTAATGATAAAAGGTTCAAACGCAACTGGATTAAATTCACTTGTTAAAGAATTACAATAATACATGCTTTATAATCTTTTTATAAATTTAATTGATACTTACTCTTTTTTAAACATTTTTAAATACTTAACTGTAAGAACTGGCCTTGCAATGATTACGTCAATGGTTGTAGTATTTTTGATAGGAACTCCATTTATAAATTATTTTTCCAGAAAACAAATACATAATCCAATAAGACAAGACGGACCAGAAAATCATATTATTAAAAAGATCGGCACCCCAACTATGGGTGGGTTGTTAATTTTATTAGGTTTATTTTCAGGTGTTTTACTTTGGAGTAATTTAAATAACCCATTTAATTGGTTTTTAATTTTTATAGTTTCAACATTTGGAATGTTGGGAGCTTATGATGATCTAAAAAAAATAAAAGGCAAAAGTTCTGCAGGTATATCTTCAAAGACAAAAATTTTAATTCAAATAATTTTAGCTTTAGTTGGAATTGGCATTTTAACTTTTTTAGCTGAGCCACAAGATCTTAAAAATTTGTATGTACCGTTTTTCAAAAATGTAGTAATAAATCTTGGGTGGTTTTTTGTACCTTTTTATTTATTTGTAATTGTTGGAGCATCTAATGCTGTTAATTTGACCGATGGTTTAGATGGACTTGCAACTGTGCCAGTTATCTTAGTTGCAGCTTGTTTTGCTTTTATTTGTTACGTAACAGGAAACACGGTTTTTTCTGAGTATTTACAAATTCCATATATAGAGGGCGTTGGTGAAGTAGCAATATTTTGTGGTTCAATTATTGGAGCTTGTCTGGGTTTTTTATGGTTTAATGCTCCACCAGCAAAAATATTTATGGGTGATACAGGGTCTCTTGCTCTTGGTGGATCTTTGGGAGCAATATCAATATTAACTAAACATGAAATTGTACTTGCAATCACGGGGGGACTTTTTGTTTTTGAGGCTTTTTCAGTAATTGTTCAAGTAGTGTCTTTTAAACTGACAGGGAAAAGAATTTTTAAAATGGCACCTATCCATCATCATTTTGAAAAGAAAGGATGGGAAGAGTCTACAGTGGTAATAAGATTTTGGATTATTTCAATAATATTAGCAATGATTGGATTGGCGACACTAAAATTAAGATAATGATAAAGTTCGAAAAAAAAAAAATCCTTATTTATGGATTTGGTCTAACAGGAAAATCTTGTTTTAATTTTTTAAAAAAAAAAAATTTTGTAAAAATCTACGATGACGCGAGTCAAAAAATTAATAAAAAATATAAAAGTTTTTTTTTAAAAAAAAAAAATTTAGCAAACTACAAATTTGATAATATTGTTTTAAGTCCAGGAATAAACTTAAATAAGTGTTCGATAAAGGAATATTTAAAAAAAAATAATAAGATTATAATTAGTGATCTTGATATATTTTACTTTAAATTTATCAAAAATTTAAAAATTACTATTACCGGAACAAACGGTAAATCAACAACAGCAAAATTGATTTATGATATATTAAAAGATAACAAAAATGATGTAAGATTAGTTGGAAATATAGGTTTTCCTATATTAAACGAAAAACAAATTAATAATAATACCATATTTGTAATTGAGGTATCGTCATATCAAATTGAATACTCTAGTTTTTTTAAAACTGATATTGCTATATTGTTAAATATAACTCCTGATCATTTAGAAAGACATAAATCATTTAAAAATTATATAAAAGTAAAATTAAAATTAATAAAAAATCAAAACAAAAATGGTATAGCTATTGTCAATCTTTCAGATAAATTTCTAAGAAAACAAATTTATTTAAATGGTTTACAAAAAAAAATTGTTAGAATGAACTCAAAGCTTCCAAATAAAATCCTTAAAAATATCAAAAATAGTTATTTCCAAAATTTAAATAATATAGAAAACTTAAAATATGCTTACGCAGTTTCAAAAATTTTAAAAGTTAGTGATAAAAATATTCTAAAAAATATTAATAAATTTTCAGGTTTAATATACAGAAATGAAATTATATTCAATAATGGAAGATTAATGATTATAAACGATTCTAAGTCCACTTCATTTTCTTCGAGTGTGAGTTTATTGCAATCTTTTAAAAATATTTACTGGATTGTTGGAGGAATGGCAAAAAAAGGAGATGAGTTTAAACTTAAAAAAAAATTTGGTAAAAATATAAAGGCATACATTTACGGGAAAGACATCGATTTTTTTGAAAAAAAAATTAAAAAAAAAATTAAATTTAAAAAATATAAAAATTTAATTGATGCTTTGAAGGATGTTTATCGTGATTGTATTTTAGATAAAAAAAAAAAAAATATAATTTTTAGTCCAGCTGCGGCTTCCTTTGATCAGTTTCAGAATTTTGAAAAAAGAGGAAAATATTTTAATTTTTTAATTAACAAGATTGGCTTCAAAAAGATTTAAAATGTTTAATAATATATATAGCTTTTATTATGATTGGTGGAAAAACATAGATAAGTTAATTTTTTTTTTAATTATTTCATTGTTTTCACTTGGTCTATTTTTTTCATTAGTTTCTACTTCTATAATTGCCTCAGATAAATTAAACACCAATTCGTATCATTTTTTCTTAAAACATTTATTTTTTATTATCCTCAGTGTTGGGATTTTTAGTTTTTTATCTTTTATGGATAAAAATAAACTATTTAAAATATGTTATTATTTGTTCTTCATTTCTTTTTTATTGTTATTTCTTGTTCCTTTTTTAGGAGTAGAGGTTAAAGGATCTAAAAGGTGGATTGATATTGGGATTCTTCCAAGACTTCAACCTGTAGAAATATTAAAACCTTTTTTAGTTATAATATTGGGAATTCTATTAAGTTTGGAAAATATAAAGAAACTTTATATTAAATATTTATATAGTTTTTTTATAATTATACCAATACTAACATTATTAGTTTTACAGCCAGATATTGGCCAAACAATTCTAATTATTATGGTTTGGTTGACTTTAGTTTTTATTTCAGGTGTTAACTTGATATTATTTTTTTCTTTAATATCTTTATTCTCAGCCTTTCTGGGATATTTAATAATTTTTATTCCAAAATTTGAATATATAAAAAGTAGAATTTTATCTTTTTTTGATCCAAGTTCTGGTGATAGTTATCAATCTGAAAAAGCATCAGAAGCAATCATAAATGGAGGTTTATTTGGGCAAGGTATTGGCGAAGGTACTTTAAACACAAAGGTTCCAGAAGCACACACCGATTATATAATTTCAGTAATATCTGAAGAATTTGGGGTAATAATCGTAATATTAATAATGATTATTTTTTTAGTTCTTACCTTTAAAATTATGAAAAAAATTGATGAAGAAACTGACAATAAAGTAAAAATAACTCTTTTAGGATGTACATCATTAATTATTTTACAGTCATTTATTCACATTGGTGTAAATATAGCAATATTACCTACAACAGGCATGACACTTCCCTTTCTAAGCTATGGTGGTTCCTCAACTGTCAGCACTGCTATTATTTCAGGAATTATCTTAAATTTAACGAAAAGAAAAATTAAATATTGATGAAAAGAATTTTGATTACAACCGGAGGCTCAGGTGGCCATGTTTTACCGGCAATCACTTTATACAATCATTTGTGTGACAATTTTAAAGTTTTCGTTACTTCAGATCAAAGGGGAAAAAAATTTATGAGTGATATAGACATAAATTGTGAAATAGTAGATATGCCTAATATATATGAATCAATTTTAAAGTTACCAATTAATTTTATTAAATTATTAATTTCAATAATAAAAACTTTTATATTTTTAAAAAAAAAAAAATATTTCATTAATTATAAGCACTGGCGGTTATATGTCTTTTCCTTTTTGTATTTCAGCTGCGATAACTGGTATTGAAATTATATTATTTGAACCAAATATGGTATTGGGTAGGTCAAATAAATATTTTTTGAGATTTTGTAAAAAAATAATTTGTTATTCTAATAAATTGAAAAATTTTCCCGATAAATATAAAAAAAAAATATATACTATTAATCCATTATTAAAAAAAGATTTTTTTAAACTTAAAAAAAACACACCAAATTTTTATGATAAAGAAATTATTGTTTTGGTAATAGGTGGTAGTCAAGGCGCGGAATTTTTTGATGAATTTTCTACAATTCTTCTTTCAAGTTTATCAAAAATTCTTAAAATTAAAGTTTTTCAGCAAATATATAATAACGAAAATAAAGAAAAAATAATTAATGTTTACAATTCAAAAAAAATTAATTATAATTTGTTTACATTTCATCCAAACATTTCAGACTTGATGCTAAAAAGTGATTTTGCTATTACAAGATGTGGTGCAAGTACTTTAGCTGAACTAGTACAGATTAACTTGCCGTTTATAGCAGTCCCATTCCCTTTTGCTAAGGATAATCATCAATTTTATAATGCTGGATTTTACAAGGAAAAAAATTGTTGTTGGCTGTATAATCAAAATGATCTATTAAAAAAGGAAGTTCTTAATACTATAATTGAAAATATTCGAAATAAGCAACAATATTTGTCTAAATATAATAGTATGAAAAAAATTTCTTCCCAAAATAATTGGTATGATGTTAATAAAAAAATTATTAATCTTATAAATGAAAATTAAATTAGCAAACACAGAGATAATTCATTTTGTTGGCATTGGTGGTATCGGCATGAGCGGTCTAGCTCTAATTATGCAAGGATTAGGATTCACAGTTCAAGGTAGTGATATATCTTTTAATAAAAATATTGATCGTTTAAAAAAAAAAATATTAAAGTTTTAATTGGCCATAAAAAGAATAATGTTAAAAATTCTACAATTTTAGTAGTTTCATCTGCCATTAAAAAAAATAATCCTGAGCTTTTAGAGGCAAAGATAAGAAATTTACCAATCTATAAAAGGGGTGAAATGTTAGGAAATATTGTTTCATTAATGAAAAATGTTGTTATTGCAGGATCGCATGGGAAAACTACCACTACATCTTTAATTTCCTCAATTTTCTCAAATGCAAAATTAGATCCCACAGTGATAAACGGTGGAGTTTTAAATTCTTATGGAAATTCTGCAAAATTAGGAAAAAGTGAATGGTGCATACTGGAGTCAGATGAGTCTGACGGTAGTTTTTTAAATATACCAATAACCTATTCAATAATTACGAATATAGATTTAGAACACTTAGATTATTATGGAAATTTACAAAGTTTAAAAACGAGTTTCAAAAAATTTATTGAAAAAACTCCTTCATTTGGAAAATGCTTTATATGTATAGATGATAAATTGAACAGAGAAGTCATAAAAATGACAAAAAACAAAAATGTTCTAACATACGGCACAAATAGTAAATCTCATTTTAGGATAACAAATGTTTTGCAAGAAAAGAAATTTTCTCAATTTAATATCATTATTTCTCTTCCCGGAAAAGTTTCTTCAGAAATTAAAAAAATCAGAATTCCTATTATAGGTATGCATAATATTAGAAATGCAGCAGCAGCTTCTGCTGTATGTTTTTCTATTGGAATATCTGGCCAAATTATTAAAAGAGGATTAAAAAATTATCAAGGAGTCCAAAGACGATTTAATCATTTATTTAATTATAAAAATTCAGAATTTTTCGACGATTATGCGCATCATCCTACGGAGATTAAATGTGTATTACAGGGAATTAAAAATGTTTATAAAAATAAAAAAGTTTTTTGTATATTCCAGCCACACAGAATATCAAGAGTTAACCAACTTAAAAAACTTTTTGCAGAAAGTTTTAAACACTCAGACATTTTAGTACTTTGCCCAATTTATAAAGCAGGAGAAAATATTAAATTAAATTTTAGTTATAAAAGTTTTGCTAAATTAATAGTAAAAAAATCTAAGGTTATTCTAATTATAATTAAAAATGAGAATGATCTATTTAACTTTGTAAAAAGAAATATATTTGGTGAAAATATAATAATAGGAATGGGTGCGGGCTCTATCTCCAATTGGATTAGAGACTTACAAGTCAAGCTAAAATGATTATTGAGGATATAATAAAATTTAGTGAGAATAAGAAGTCTAAAATATTTTTTAATCATAGTATTAAAAATCTTAATTGGTTTAATATTGGAGGAAAGACTCGGGTTTATTTTCAAGCAGAGAACCTTTTAGAATTAATTAATTTTTTAAAAATTTATAACAAAAGAGGTAAAATTTTTATTTTAGGGGCTGGTTCAAATGTATTATTTAAAGATGATCTTTATGAGGGAGTAGTAATTAAGCTTGGAAATAATTTTAAAAATATTTCGTTATTAAGTCCAGACACAATTGTAGCTGGAGCAAACGTGCTTGATAAAAATCTTTCAAATTTTGCTAAAGAAAATAATATTGGAGGTTTAGAATTTTTATCTTGCATACCTGGTTCAGTTGGTGGTGGTATAAGAATGAATGCAGGATGCTATCAAAGAGAATTTAAAGATATTTTAGTCTCAGTTCAGGCGATTGATTACAATGGTAAAGTATTAACTTTCCCCTCAAATAAAATTAAATTTTCTTACAGAAAAAGTAACCTTGAAAAAAACCTGATTTTCTTGAGTGGGACATTTAAAGGTAAATTTAAAAAATGTGACTTGATTGACGTGGAAATAAAACAATTAATTAAAAAAAAAAAAAGTTCTCAGCCATCTCGTATTAAAACTAGCGGCAGTACATTTAAAAACCCTATTAAAGACAGCAAACTTAAAGTCTGGGAGTTAATAAAAAATTCAGTTCCATCGCACCCATCATTTGGCGATGCAACAATTTCTGACTACCATTCAAATTTCTTTGTTAATAAGAACAATGCAACTTCAACAGATATGCTTAATTTGATAAAGTTTGTAAAGAAGAAGGTAAAAAATAAGTATGATATTGACATAGAATTAGAAGTAGTAATTGTAGAATAAATGAAAAAAAAAATTGCAATTTTGGCTGGAGGTTTTTCTAAAGAAAGGGAAATTAGTTTGCAGACTGGTAGAGAAGTGCAAAGGCATCTTAAAAGTAAGTATAAAACAATTTTATTAGATACCAATGGTGACTTAATTAATAAGTTGAGAAAAATTAAACCAGATATAGTTTTTAATGCTTTACATGGAAGATTTGGAGAAGATGGTTATATTCAATCAATATTAGAAAAAGAAAAATTGAAATATACTCATTCAGGAGTAATTTCATCTTTTTTAGCAATTGATAAGTTTTTATCCAAAAAAATTTTTAAGGAAAATAACATATTAACCCCTAAATGTATTAAATATTCATTCAAAATAAACTTCAAAAAAAAAAATTTACTTAAGTTTATTAAAAAAAAATTTAAATTTCCTGTAGTTATCAAACCTTTAAATGAGGGTTCGAGTGTTGGTGTATATATTTGTGGGGAAAATAACTTTTATAAAAATTTGAAAAAATTAAAGATTTTTAAGGAAATATTAATAGAGGAATTTATACCTGGTCAAGAAATACAGGCGGCAATATTAGGTAATAAAAAAATCGGGGCAATTGAACTAATTCCAAAAAGAAATTTTTATGATTACAAGGCCAAATATAGTAAGACTGCAAAAACTAAACACATAATGCCTGCAAACTTATCAAAAAAAAATTATAAAATAGTAAATGATCTCGCCTTAAAAGCTCATAAAATTTTAAAATGTCGAGGAGTGAGTAGATCAGATTTTAGGTTCTTTAAAAATAAGTTCTATTTACTAGAATTAAACACACAACCTGGTATGACATCTTTGTCCTTAGTCCCAGAAATAGCAAATTATAATAAAATAAATTTTTTTAATCTTCTCGATAGTATTGTTAAGGATGCATCAATTAATAAATAAGAAACTAAAAATATTCTTTTATATTGTTATTTTGTTACTTTTTAGCACTTTTATAAATATTAATTTTCACGATTTTATATCAAATTTCTTTAGTATAAAAAAAATCAATATTTATGGTGTTAATGGACAAAAAAAAGAAAAAATATTGTCAAAATTTAGCAGAATAGTTAGTTCAAATATAGTTTTTATAAACAAAGACGAGTTTAAAAATATATTAGACGAATATAATTTTTTAGAAAATTATAAAGTAAATAAAAAGTATCCCTCAGAAATTAATATCTTTCTAGAAGAAACTAAATTAGTTGCTAATACAAATATTTCAGGGAAAAATTATTTTTTGGGATCAAACGGAAAATTAATTTTAACTGATAAAGCAAACAACAATATTCCTAATATATTCGGAAAATTTAATACAAAAAATTTTTTTCAATTAATTTCAAAACTTGAAAATAATAATTTTAATATAAGCAACATTACAGATTTTTATTATTTTAAAAGTCAAAGGTGGGACATTAAAACAAATAAGGGTTTATTAATTAGACTCCCCTTTGATAATCTTGATAATGCAATAAAAAATGCTTCGATATTAATATTAGGAGAAATTGATAAAAAAAAAATTATTGATTTAAGGGTATCAAATCAAGTAATTATAACTAATGAATGATGAAAGTTCTTTTTCAATTATTGATTTTGGATCATCAAAAATTCGATTGGGTCTGTTTAACAGTTATCTAGAAAATTCAAATTTTATAATTGAAGACAATTTAATTACAAACTTTAAAGATAGAATAATAGAGGATCATAGTGCTAAAAAAGTAATCAAAAAATTAATTTTAAAATCAGAGAAAGAAACTAATCAACATATTGAGAATGTAAATATTATGATAGATGACCCGAAAGGTTTGATGGTTAATCTATCATTAAAAAAAAAAATTGAAAATAATCTAAATGAAACGAATATCAAAAAAATTATACAAGAAGGTAAAATATTGATAGAGGATAATTACAAAAATTTCAAAGTTTGTCATTTAATTATAAGTCAATATAAAGTTGATGGAACTAAGTACGATAAAATACCTAATGATTTATTTATAAATGATATAATTGTAGATATTAAATTTTTACTTATATCAAGAGACTTAATAAATAATTTTAGGTATTATTTTAAATCAAACCATATATCGGTTAATAATTTTTATAATACAAGTTATGTAAAAACTTTAGGATATAATAAGTATTTTGAAAATTTTGATTTCAAATTTTTTTTAGATTTAGGATATAAAAAAACAAGTCTTTCGATTTATAAAGAGAATAAACTAGATCAAATTCATTATATACCCATAGGAAGTTTACATATTACTAAAGATATTTCTAAAGTTACTAAAGTATCTATAGAAGATGCCGAAAATTTAAAAAAAATTTAAAACAAACTAATATTGATTTAAACAACCATCATGAAGACTTATTAATTAAGGTTATTCACGCAAGGATTGAAGAGATAATAGATCTATGTTTCAAAAATTTAGATAATTTCAAAGAATACAGATCTTCAAACTCTATTTTAATTTTTATTGGAGAGGGATCTAAACTTTTAAATAAAAACACTATCTATCTTAAAGAAGAATATAATTTTTTTAACGAAATGAATTTTTTTGAAGAAAATTCGGAAACAATTTGTAATTCTGCCTACAACTTTCATTTTTCAGAAAACATAAATGAAGTAAAATTTACACCAAAAAAGCATAGAAAATATGGATTTTTTGAAAGATTTTTTTATATGTTTAATATTTAATTGTATTTATCCGTAACATTAGTTGTTTTTCTAATATTTAAGACTTTTTGTATAATTAGTAATGTCTATTTTAAATCAAAAGACTATTTCAAAAAAAATAACCATTTCTGGAATTGGTCTACACACAGGCAATAACGTAAATTTGAGCCTGGTTCCTTCATTACCAAATTCCGGTATAGTATTTAAAAGGATCGACATAAATAATAATTTTAATCTTATATTTCCAAATTATATAAATGTGTGTGAAACAAATTTGTGTACAACAATTAAAAATGATGCAAACGTTAGAGTTTCAACAATAGAACACTTAATGGGTGCCTTATACGGCTTAGGAGTTGATAACGTTTTAGTGGAACTTGATAGTCAGGAAGTGCCTATTCTAGATGGATCTGCCAAAGATTGGATAAAGTTAATCAAAAGTGCAGGAATTAAATATTCAGATCAACCTATAAAAGTTATTAAAATAAATAATAAAGTTGAAGTTCTAAAAAACGAGAAGTTTATTTCAATAGAAAAATCAAATGTAAGTTTAGATATCGATTTTGAAATTATTTATAAAAATTGTTTAATTGGTAACCAAAGAAACAAAATTAATGTATTTAATGATGATCTTTCAGATATTTACAATTCGAGAACATTTTGTAAATTTGAGGATATAGAAAAGTTAAAATCTTTAGGTTTAGCTAAAGGTGGAAGTCTTGATAACGCAGTCGTCGTAAAGGAAAATAATGTCTTAAACGAAGATGGCTTGAGAAACGCAAAAGAATTTGTAAATCACAAAATACTGGATTGCATGGGTGACCTATATTTATCAGGTTATAAAATTATTGGATCAGTTAAATGTTCTCAGGGAGGACACAGTTTGACAAACGAATTATTAAGAAAAGTTTTAGAAAATAAATTAAATTACTCATTTATTGAACTTAAAGGTAAGAATTTACCACATTCTCTAGTAGAAAAATATAAATTAAAATCTATAGCTTAAATTTAGAATTTTATATAAATTCTAATATTAGTTATCATGAAAATTAAATTTGTTTTTTTATTAATAGTCCTTTTAATAATATCATCGTGTTCGAAAAAAGAGCCAGAGGTAGACATTATTATCGAGACTAAATTAGATGAGCAGATGGTCAAAGCTTACACTGAAGGCATGGAAGCAATAGATGAACAAGATTATCCACTTGCTGCAGTAAAATTTTCTGAAGCAGAAATTTTATATCCACAATCATTATGGGCTCCAAGGTCTGCATTAATGACAGCTTACTCTTATTATTTAAATCAAAACTATTTAGAAACTATTTTTGAATTAGATAGATATTTAAAAAGTTATCCATTACATAACAGAAAAAGTTATGCTTTTTATCTAATGGCTTTAGCTTATTATGAACAAATTGTTGACGAAAAAAAAGACTTAGAACCGATCATAAATTCAAAAAAATATTTTCAATTAGTTATAAAAGAATATCCTGATAGTGAATTTGCAGTAGACGCTGAATATAAACTCGAATTAATAGAGGATTTTTTAGCATCAAAGGAGATGTATCTAGGAAGATATTATATTGAGAGAGGTAAGTGGATCCCTGCAATTAATCGTTTCAAAACTGTCGTAGAAAAATACGACAGAACTTTATATGTGCAGGAGGCACTACATAGGTTAGTAGAAATCAATTATAAAATTGGTTTAGTAGATGAAGCTAAAAAATATGCATCTGTTTTGGGTTACAATTATCAATCAAGCCAATGGTACGAAAAAACATATATTATATTTAATAAAGATTACGAAAAACCAATAAAAAAAATTGAACGAAATAAAAAAAAATCTTTATTACAAAAGTTTAAGTCTCTCCTAGATTGAAAAATGAGTAAGAATAAAATTGAAAAAAATTATTTAAATCTAATCAAACAAATTAAAGAACATAACAGACTTTATTTTGATAAAAACAATCCTAGAATATCAGATAATGAATATGATAAATTGAAGATAAACATTATTGAATTAGAGAAAAAGTATAAATTTTTAAGAAGTCAGGATTCTCCGAGTAAAAACATAGGATTTAAACCTTCTAAAAATTTTGAAAAATTCAATCACAGAGTCAAAATGTTATCCTTATCGAATGTATTTTCAGTAGACGACTTACAAAATTTTGAAAAAAAAATAGTTAATTTTCTAAATTTAAAAAATGATACGAATTTTGAATATAGTGTTGAACCTAAAATAGATGGTATTTCAGCATCTTTAACATACAAGAACGGTATTCTTGTATCTGGAGTATCTAGAGGGGATGGTTCAGTTGGTGAATTAATCACAGATAATTTAAAAACATTAAATGATATTCCAAAACAAATTATATCGAAAGATTTTCCAAAAGATATAGATATTCGTGGTGAAGTATTTATTCAAACTAATGATTTTGAAAAATTTAAAGATAAGTTTGCCAATCCAAGAAATGCTGCTTCAGGATCTTTAAGACAAAAGGATTCAAACCAAACAAAAAAAATTCCTTTAAAGTTTATTGCATATAGTTTTGGCTACATAGACAAACACTTGTTTAAAACACAATCAGACTTTATTAAGTTATTAAAAAAATGGGGTTTTAATACAAGTAAATTTAATAAAGTTATTTCTGGAATTACAAATTTAGATAAAAATCATAAAGAATTTGAAAACAATAGATTTAATCTAGGATATGATATCGATGGGTTAGTATATAAAATAAATGACCTACAACTTCAAAAAAGATTAGGTTTTGTTACAAATGCACCTAGGTGGGCAACAGCTCACAAATTCTCTGCAAAAAGTTCTATATCTGAGATTTTAAAAATTGATATTCAGGTTGGAAGAACAGGAGCCATAACTCCTGTTGCTAAAATTAAACCTGTCAACATAGGAGGTGTTGTTGTTTCAAATGCAACATTACATAACGAAGATGAAATTTTAAGAAAAGATATTAGAGTTGGTGACATTGTAAAAGTTGAGAGAGCAGGTGATGTAATACCACATGTTATCTCAGTAGAATTAGGTAAAAGAAAAAAAAACTCAAAAAAATTTGTTTTTCCAAAAAAATGCCCCTCTTGTGGTTCAAAAATAGTTAAAGAATTCAACATATACACTAAAAAATTTGATGCAGTACAAAGGTGTTCATCAGAAGGTTATGATTGTGAGAAGATATCTATAGAGAAAATTAAACATTTTATTTCTAAGGAAGCACTTAATATTGATGGATTAGGCAAGAAAGTTGTAGAAAAATTTTGGGATTTAAAATTAATTAGATATCCACAAGATATTTTTAATTTAGATTATGATAAAATCGAAAAGCTTGATGGATGGGGAAAGACATCTGTTTCAAATTTAAAATACTCGATTAATAACTCTAAAGATGTGCTATTAGAAAAAATAATTTATTCCTTAGGAATAAGACACATAGGTTTAGAAAATGCAAAATTGCTTGCGTATCAAATTTTAACATTTGATAATTTATTGGGTATTAATAAAAATTTTAATTTTGAAAGCTTTCTAAACATAGATGGAATTGGAGAAACACAAATAAAATCATTAAAAAATTTTTTTTCCAATGATACGAACCTTAAAATTATAAAAAATTTAAAAAAACACCTTAATATTAAAAAAACTCCTAAAAAAATTAATGGAAAACTTTCAAATAAAACATTTTTAATTACAGGTAAACTCAATGGTGTGAGTAGAGCTGAATTTAAATCTATTATTGAGAAAAATTCTGGTAAGATGATTAGTTCAGTAAATAGTAAGTTAAATTATTTAATTGCCGGGTCTAAACCAACACCTAAGAAAATTTCAAAAGCTAAAGAATTAGGGATAGATATCATTGCTCAAGAAGATATAAATAAAATGCTAAATTAAAGATTTTAACCAGTTTTTTTCTTTATAGTTTAAGAATGATGAAATTTTATTATAAATTTGTTTATGGTAATTTTTTAAATATGTTTTCTCGCTAATTGAAAGTAAATTATAATTTATAAGATCACAATCAATAGGCGCTAAAGTAAGATTCTCAAAGAATTTTTTATTATTTTTTTCTTCAACTAATAACAAGTTTTCTATTCTTATACCGAATTTATTTTTTTTATAATATCCAGGTTCATTACTTAAAATCATACCTTTACTTAAATCAATGTTATTAAATTTAGATATAGCTTGTGGACCTTCATGAACATTCAAAAAATAGCCAACACCATGACCAGTTCCGTGTGGGTAGTCTAAATTAATTTTTTTAAGCCAATATCTAGCTTTAAAGTCTAAATATTTACCAGCAATTCCTTTTTCAAGTTTAGTTGTCACAACAGCTATGTGGCCCTTTAAAACTCTAGTAAAAATGTTTCTAATATAATTACTCTGTTTATTAAAACATATTGTTCTAGTTACATCTGTAGTTCCGTATTTATATTGTCCACCTGAGTCACATAAGTAAATATCATTTTTTTTAATTTTTCTATTTGATTTAATATTAGCTTTATAATGAATTATCGCAGAATTTGGCCCAGACCCTGAAATAGTCTCAAAACTAGGAAATAAGTAATTTGGATTTTTCTTTCTTATGCTTTCTAATCTTTTAGCAACAGTTATTTCGTCAAAAGATTTTTTGGTATTTTTAATCCAGAATAAAAATTTGGTTAAAGCAATTCCATCAAAAATATGACATTTTTTTATATTATTAACTTCAATTTTATTTTTTTTTGATTTTAGAAGATAAATTGGATCGTCTTTTCTTAAAATATTAAACTTATTACTAATTAAATTTTCTTCATATAAAGAACATGTATCTAAATCAATTTGACAATTTTTACCTTTAATTTTATTTAATATATTAAAAAAATCACCAGTATTGTGAAATTTTATTTTTTTATAAATATTTAATTTTTTTATTATTTTATCTTTTTCATTGTCGGTAAACAAATAAATTTTTTTTTGTTTGGTTAATATCATTTTACAGTTTGGAATAGGACTATTTGGGTTATCCCAACCTCTTATATTAAGTGCCCAAGCAATATTTTCAGATGAACTGATAAAAATCATATCTGTTTTATTCCTTTTTAAAATATTTGCAATTTTGTTAATTTTTATTTCATAGCTTTCTCCAGATATTTTTTTTTTTAATGGATAAAAATTATTACTTTTAATTTTATTTTTTTTTAAATAAATTTTATCTACGAGGTTCATTTGTATTGGAAGTAATTCGCAATAATCTTTAAAATTTTTATTTAAAAATTTTTTAGTAAACAATCGAGGATCAAAACCAATTTTTTTTTTTCTAAGTTTTTTTTTAGAAAAGTTTTTTATTGATAATTTTGAAATATTTATTACCTTAAAATTTCCTCCAGATTCAATCTCTGCTTGCGATGTATATCTACCATCTACAAAAAGAAAGTTTTTATGTTTACCTATAACAGCCATACCTGCAGATCCTTTAAAATTGGAAATTAAATTTAATCTATCTGGATTTGAATACTCCTGAAAATAATGATCATTCTTGGGAACAATATACATATCTAAATTATTTGAAGTTATTAACTTTCTTAATAAATTTATTTTCGACATAAATTTATTTTAGTCTTTTCTGATATCTTAACCAGCCAGGACTTTTTATTTCACTGTCAAAATCGATATCTTGATTAAAATCAAAATCGTCTTTGTCATCTTTAAAAATATTTGTATTTTTATCAATATTTGCCTCAGGCAGCTCATCTACAAATCTTGATGCAATACTGTCAACCCAGTCACCTTGGAAAAATCTAGACATAGAAAAAGATATATTTAACAATTTTTTAGCTCTTGTTATACCAACGTAAGCCAGTCTTCTCTCTTCTTCCAATCCGTTTTCACCTTTTTCCTCTATAGATTTCTGATGTGGAAAAAGACCTTCTTCCCATCCAGGCAAAAAAATTACATCAAATTCCAAACCTTTTGAAGCATGCATTGTCATTAAATTAACTTTTTGTCCGTCCCAATCCTGGTCTATAGATGTTGCAAGGGATACATGTTCAAGGAAACTACCTAAATTATCGAATTCTTTCATAGCGTTCATTAGTTCTTTTATATTTTCTAAACGATTTTCGTTTTCTAAATCTTTTTTATTTTTCAGCATTTGACTGTAACCCGATCCGTCTAATATGATTTGCAGTAATTTTACATGATTAACTTTCTTTTTTAATTCAAAATTCCAATTTTCAATTAATTTTATAATTGAAGACAACCCAATTTTTGTTTTTGGTTTAATCATATTAAGTTCTATTAGTTTTTTGGAGGAATTAAATAAGGATAAATTATTTTGTTTTGCAAAGTTACTAATCTGTCTAATTGTTGTATCTCCAATAGATCTCTTCGGAACATTTACGATCCTTTCAAAGGCTAAATCGTCTTTATCTTGAAAAACAATTCTTAAATAACTTAAACAATCTTTTATTTCTGCTCTCTCATAAAATTTAGTTCCACCTATAATTCTATAAGGAATACCGATTTTTAAAAATCTTTCCTCAAACTCTCTAGTTTGAAAAATAGCTCTTACTAAAATTGCGATATTGTTAAATCCATAATTACTCAAACTTTCTATTTTATCGCCAATATTTATAGCCTCATCCTTTCCACTTTTATAACAATTTAAATTTATTAAATCTCCTTCTTCTCCCTTAGTATAAAGTGTTTTTCCTACCCTACTTTTATTATTTTTAATCAAAGCAGAAGCAGTAGATAAAATATTTTGAGTAGATCTGTAGTTTTTTTCTAACCTGACTATCTTTGATCCTGTATATAACTTTTCGAAATCTAAAAAATTTTTAATTTCAGCTCCTCTCCAACTATAAATTGACTGGTCATCATCCCCGACACAACATAAATTTTTATTATAATAACTTAAAAGGTTTAACCATTTACTTTGTATTAAGTTTGTATCCTGGTATTCATCAACTAAAATATATTTGAAATTTTTAGAGTATATCTCGCAAATATCTTTATTTTTTTCAAAAAGCTTAACACAATG
>MDTG01294120.1_pt1 | contig 17063 bp, 17 predicted proteins | sample 811421 | NCBI WGS metagenome assembly MDTG01 (sample SAMN05326645, study PRJNA326480) | marine metagenome | isolation source: seawater | place: Pacific Ocean: South East | collected 2011
GTTAAGAGCTATAGGTATTACCCCAGATATACTAGTATGCAGAACAGAGCTACCTATACCAGATAAAGAAAAAGATAAGTTATCTCTTTTTTGCAATGTAAAAAAAAGTAGTGTAATTTCAGCACCAGATTTAAAATCAATTTATGACGCGCCTATTTCTTATAATAAAGAAAGATTAGATGAAGCAGTTTTAGAAGCTTTTGGAATAAACTCAAAAAAGAAGCTAGATTTAAATATTTGGAAAGATGTATCAAATAAATTTCATAACCCAGACGGAAAAGTTAAAATTGCAATAATAGGAAAATATATTCAATTTGAAGACGCTTATAAATCTTTAGCTGAAGCTCTAACTCATGGAGGTTTATATAACCATGTAAAAGTTGAAGCTTATTGGATTGATTCAGAGTCTCTTGAGAGAAAAAACAAGATCGAAGAATTAAAAAATTACAATGCAATTCTTGTTCCGGGAGGTTTTGGAGAGAGAGGAACAGAAGGGATGATTTTAGCAACAAAATTTGCACGAGAGGAAAAAATTCCATTCTTTGGTATTTGTTTAGGAATGCAAATGGCTATAGTAGAGTTGGCAAGAAATATTCTAGATATTAAAAATGCAGGTTCTGAAGAGTTTTTTTCAGAAAATAAAAATCAAAAAATTACGCCAGTTATATATCATTTAAAAAAATGGATAAAAAATAAAAAAATTATTAAAAGATCAGTTCAAGATGATAAAGGAGCTTCTATGAGATTAGGAGAGTACCCTGCAGAATTAATAGAAAAATCTAAAGCGCACCAAATTTATAAAACCAAAAAAATTTTTGAAAGACATCGTCATAGATATGAAGTTGATATAAAATTCAAAGAAAAGTTTGAAGAAAAAGGAATACTTTTTTCAGGACTTTCCCCAGATGGTGATTTACCAGAAATAATTGAAATTAAAGAACACCCTTGGTTTCTGGGTGTACAATTTCATCCTGAATTAAAATCAAAACCATTCTCCCCTCACCCTTTGTTTTCTGAGTTTATTAAAGCAGCTCTAAAACAATCAAGATTAGTTTAAAATGTAAAGAAAAAAATTATGGAAATTTTCAAAAACCTATTCTCAATATTTAATAATGAAGAAGATACTTCTATTAAAAATACTAATCCGTTTATTATTGCCTTATTTGTAAGAGCTGCTAAAGTTGATGGCACATTTCATAAAAAAGAAAAAGATTTTATAATCCTATTAATTGAAAGGTACTTTCTTATCAAAAACGATGAAGCTATAAATTTGCTTAGAGAAGCAGAAAATATAGAAAAAAATACATCTGATACAGTTCAAATTACAAAAGTAATTAAAGACCAAATTCCTTATGAAGATAGAATAGAATTAATAGAAGATTTATGGACCGTAGTTTTATCTGATGAAAAAAGAGAAGCAGAAGAGGACAGCTTTATGAGACTTTGCGTCAAGCTTTTAGGTATCAACGATAAAGATAGCGCTTTAGCAAGAAAAAAAGTTCAAAGTAATATATAAAAAGTGATGGAAAGTTTTTATGATAAAAAAGAAATTTTTTAATGATGAAATTAGTCATGATGTTATTGAAAAGCATGGAATAAACAATGATGAATATCAAAAAATAAAAAAAATTCTTAACAGAGTTCCTAATATTACTGAATTAGGCATTTTTTCGGCAATGTGGAATGAGCACTGTTCATATAAATCATCAAAAAAGTGGTTAAAAAAATTGTATACTTCTGGTCCTCAAGTTGTTTGTGGACCTGGGGAGAATGCTGGTATTATTGACATTGGAGATGATGAAGTATTAATTTTTAAAATGGAAAGTCATAATCATCCTAGTTATATAGAACCATTTCAAGGTGCAGCTACCGGTGTAGGAGGAATACTAAGAGATGTTTTTACTATGGGGGCAAGACCAATAGCTGTGATGAATTCACTTTCATTCGGTGAGACATCTCTATTAAAAACAAAAAATTTAATAAATAGAGTTGTAGAAGGAATAGGAAATTATGGTAATTGTTTTGGTGTTCCTAATATATCAGGTGAATTAAGATTTGATTCCTCATATAATGGTAATTGCTTAGTAAATGCATTTGCGGCAGGCATTACTAAAAGGAATAAAATTTTTTTTTCAAAAGCCTCTGGTGTTAACATGCCTATAGTATATTTAGGTGCAAAAACTGGAAGAGATGGTGTTGGGGGAGCATCAATGGCATCTGCTGAGTTTGATATTAACATAGATGAAAAAAAACCAACAGTTCAAGTAGGAGATCCTTTCACTGAAAAAGTTCTAATGGAAGCTTGTTTAGAATTGATGGACACCGGAGCAATAATTTCAATACAAGATATGGGAGCAGCTGGACTTACATGTTCATCAGTTGAAATGGGTGATAAAGGAAATTTAGGAATTGAACTTAACCTTGATAATGTTCCTACTCGTGAAGAAAATATGACAGCTTATGAACTTATGTTATCAGAAAGCCAAGAAAGAATGTTAATGGTTCTAAATCCTAAATTTGAAGAAATTGCAAAAAAAATTTTTTCTAAATGGGATTTAGAATTTTCTATAATTGGAAAAACTATTAAAGAAGATAAATTCATAATATATCATAAAAATAAGAAGAAGGCGGAAATACCTCTAAAGTCTTTGTCCGGAAATGCTCCTGAATATGATAGAGATTGGATTAAAAAAAAGAGAAATAAAAGAACAACAAAAATTCCTGATATAGACTGTTTAGACGCACTTACAACAATATTATCATCTCCTAATTTTTGTTCAAAAAAGTCTATTTGGGAACAATATGATCATACTATTTTAGCTAATACTATTATTGCTCCAGGCTCTGATGCTGGAGTAGTAAAATTAAAAAATAGCATAAAAGCTCTAGCTTTTACATCTGATGTTAACCCATTTTATTGTTACGAAAATCCATATGAGGGTGGGAAACAGGCTGTGGCTGAAGCTTTTCGAAATCTAATATCTGTTGGTTCAAAACCATTAGCAATAACTGATAATCTTAACTTTGGAAACCCTGAAAAGCCTGAAGTTATGGGTGAATTAGTCGAAGCTATTAAAGGAATTAGCAACGCTTCTAAAGTTTTAAATATGCCTGTAGTTTCTGGAAATGTCAGTCTTTATAATGAAACAGATGGAAACTCCATAAAGCCTACACCAACAATTGGAGCTGTTGGAATAATTAAAAATTATAAAGATGTAATTCAAATGAATTTAAAATCAAACGATGACATTTTATTGTTAGGAAAATATAAATCTAATCATTTAGGACAATCTGCTTTTCTAAGAGAAGTATTGAAAGATGACTCCGGTTTAGCTCCTAAAGTAAATTTGAAAGAGGAATATAAAATTGGAAAATTTATATTAAGTCTTAATAAATATAAATTATTAAATGGTGTTCATGATGTTAGTGACGGGGGTATAGCATTAGCAGTGGCTGAAATGGCTATTAAGAATAGGTTAGGAATTAGTTTAAATAAAAATAAATTAGAATGGTTTTTTTCTGAAGATCAGGCTAGATATATAGTTTCTTGTGATGAAAATAATACAAATAAGATTTTTGATCATGGAAAAAAAAATAAAATTGAAATTAAAATGATTGGAAAGGTTGAAGGAAAATACTTTAAACTGAATGATAAAAAAATTAAGATTAATAAATTAAGAAAAATGTTTGAAACTCCTTTGAAAAAAATATTAAACTGAACAATTGTATATTGACAAATTCAAAAAAAAACTAAAACTTATTTCAAGGATAATTACATGGCTATGCACGAAAATGAGTTAAGAAATTTATTACTTGATGCTTTTCCTGGTTCGATAGTAAAAATCGATGATTTAGCAGGTGATGGCAATCATTACTCCGCAACTATTGTTGCAAAAGAGTTTAAAGGTCTCAATAGAGTTAAACAACATCAGTTAGTATACTCTGCACTAAAGGGTAAAATGGATGGATCTAATGGTGAATTACATGCATTAGCGTTAACAACCAAAGTTAAGGAATAAATAATTGGATATTAATGACAAAATAAACGAAATTATAAATAAAAATAAAGTTGTTCTTTTTATGAAAGGTACATCTACTATGCCTCAATGTGGATTCTCTAGCAAGGTTTCATCAATATTGAACTACATAAACGTTTCTTATAAGGATATTAATGTTCTAGCAGACGAAGAAATCAGACAAGGAATTAAAGATTTTTCAGATTGGCCTACAATCCCTCAACTTTACTTGGACAAAGAGTTTGTTGGTGGTTGTGATATAATAATCGAAATGATATTATCAGGTGAATTAGATAAATTATTGACTGAAAAAGGAGTAGATTTTGATAATGATGCAGCAGAAAAAATAAGGACTGAAAATAAATAGTCTAAAACAAGGTTTTTTGTTCTTCATCACTTATTATTTTTTTTTCATTTTCATTATTTTTAATTTCTACATGACCTCTATTTTGTACGTCTAAATTAACTGAAATTTCATCAAGAAATGAAGAAAATTCTTTTAACTTATTTTCATAATCATATTCGACAACATTTTTTTCACGTAAAATGTCAAATTCTTTTTTCACTTGGTTGAGTTCTTCTTGTACTTTAATCATACTTTCTTTAATCTTATCTAAATCTTTTCCTTTCATTTTTAATTTATCAGTAATTATTAAAGCTGCCATTAAAAATATTTTTTCATCAGATATTTTTCCAAGATCATTTTTTAATTTTTCTACTTCATTACTTAACAATACTGATGCAGATTTTAGATCTTCTTCTTGTCCATCCTCACAAGAAATAAAAAAATTTTTTCCTCCTACATTAATTTTTAAATCAACCATTAGAATTCTCCAGCAATAATTTTATTTCTTCAATAACTATATTTAATTCTTTTAAATCATTATTATGTTTTTCTTTTATATTAGAAAGTTCATTTAATAAATTTTTTTTTTGGATTTCTAAAACCTCAATTTTTTTTAATAAATCACTTTCTTCAATTTTGGGATATGAAATGTCACTAGACCTATTTTTTAATAAAGCCTGTATTTTTTGCATTTTATCAAAAATTTGATTTTCTAACTCTTTAATATTTCTCATTTTTAACCCATTCTTTTAATATTAAAATTATATTATTACAAAAAACAACTTATTAGATCTAAAATTTAATTTTTTACTTTATACTATGAATTATACTTCAGTTTAAAATTTGACTTGTCAAAGTTAGTTATAAAAAGGTAGATGAATGTAAGTAGATGTATTGAAGTCAAAATTTTGCGAATCAAATTTAGGTGATTATACGATGAAAATTGAATTTTTGAAAAATAACTTTAAAGAACATACAGAAATGGCCAATGCTGTAAGAATGCTCTCTATAGAAGCTGTCGAAAAAGCTAAATCAGGGCATCCAGGTATGCCTATGGGATTTTCAGATGTTGCAACTGTTTTGTTTACAAAACATCTAAAATTTGATCCTTCTTCACCCAATTGGATAAACAGAGATAGATTTATTTTGTCGGCAGGACATGGGTCAATGCTTCTTTACTCAATTCTTTATCTTTGCGGTTATCCAAAAATTTCTTTAGATGATATTAAAAATTTTAGACAAATAAATTCTCCCACAGCCGGCCATCCTGAATATGGGCATATACCTGGAATTGAAACTACAACAGGTCCTTTAGGACAAGGTTTATCAAATGGTGTGGGCTTCGCTATTGCAGAAGAGTCTTTAAGAAATAAATGGGGGAATAAAATTATAGACCATTTTACATATGTTGTGGCAGGAGATGGCTGTTTAATGGAAGGCATTAGTCAGGAAGCAATTGGACTGGCTGGAAAATTAGCTTTAAGAAAATTAATTGTTTTATGGGACGATAATGGAATAACAATTGATGGTGAAGTAAATAAGTCTTGTATAACCAATCAAGAAAAAAGATTTGAAGCAAGCGGATGGTCGGTATTTAAATGTGATGGTCATAATCCTGATGACATTAATGAGGCAATTAAAAAAGCGAAATTAGATAAATCACCTTCCTTAATTAAATGTACAACTCATATCGGATTTGGATCTCCCTCTAAACAAGACACCTCATCAGTACACGGATCTCCTTTAGGAAAGGAAGAAATCGAACAGGTTAAAAAAATATTCTCATGGAGTCATCCACCATTTCACATACCGAAAAATATCAAAAGCAAATGGGAATCTCTAGGTAATAAAGGAAAAGAAGAAAGAGTAAATTGGCAAAAATATTTTTTTACTCTTTCAAAATCAAAACAAAAAAGTTTTGAAAGAATTCTAAATGGTGAATTACCAAAAAATTTCAAAAATAAATTCAATGAACTTAAAAAAGAAATATCCTCAAAACAACCTAATATAGCTACAAGGAAGTCAAGCGAGATTGCTTTAGATTTGATTAACAGAATTTTACCTGAAACAATAGGTGGTTCAGCTGATTTAACTGGTTCAAATAATACTCTTTCAGGATGTATAAAAGTTTTTGATCAAGATAACAGGGATGGACGCTATATTCACTATGGAATAAGAGAACATGCTATGGCAGCTGCAATGAATGGAATAGCTTTACATGGAGGTTTAATACCTTATGGAGGAACATTTATGGCTTTTACTGACTATGCTAGAGGTTCAATAAGACTTTCTGCCTTGATGGGAATAAGAACAATTTATGTTATGACACATGATTCAATTGGATTGGGAGAAGATGGGCCAACTCATCAACCAGTAGAACATCTTTCAATATTGAGATCTACTCCAAACTTACTTACATTTAGGCCTGCTGACACTATAGAAACAATCGAGTCATGGCAATTAGCTTTAAATATAAAAAATAAACCTTCAATCCTTGCATTAAGTAGGCAAAATTTACCAACTTTAAGAGTAAAACATAATAAATCAAATTTAACCTCTAAAGGAGCTTACATAATAAAAGAATGGGAAAATAAAAAGACAGCAATTCTTATAGCATCTGGTTCTGAAGTAGAGATTGCCATACAAGCTTCATTAGAACTTGAAAAAATGAAAATAGGAACAAGAGTAATTTCAATGCCTTGTTGGGAGATTTTTGCAAATGAAGATGAAAGATATAGAAAAAAAATCCTTCCTAGAGGGTTTATCAGAATAGGTATTGAAGCAGGTACAGGTTTTGGTTGGGAAAAGTGGCTTTGTTCAGAAAGAGGTAATGAAAAGAAATCAGCTTTTGTAGGTATGAATTCATTTGGTGCTTCTGGACCTGCTGATGAGCTTTATAATCATTTTGGAATAACTAAAGAGAATATAATTAATCAAGTTAAAAGGATTATGGACACTTGAATATGGAATTACCAAAAATTCAAAATGTTAATATTAAACAAAAAGTTGTTTTGTTGCGATTAGACCTAAATGTACCAATGTTAAATAATAAAGTTTCTGATATAAGCAGAATATCAGCAATTAAGCCAACTATAGAATACCTTTTAGAGAAATCAGCTAAAATAGTTATAGTTTCTCATCTTGGTCGACCGAAAGGAGAAGAAAAAAGCTCTTTAAGTCTTTTAAAAATTTTAAGTACCCTTGAAAAAGAACTTCAAATAAAAATAATATTTTCAAAAGAAGTTTATGGCAATAAAGTTAAAACTAAAATTAAAAAATTAAAAAAAGATGAAGTTTTATTACTTGAAAATATTAGATTTTTTAAAGAAGAAGAAGAAAATAGTAAAACTTTTTCAAGAGAAATCTCCAAAAACTGTGATATTTTTTGTAATGACGCTTTCTCAGTTTCTCATAGAGCTCACTCTTCCACAGAAGGGGTTACCCATTTTTTGCCTAGTTATGCTGGTTTACTTTTACAAAAAGAAATTAAAGAAATAGAAAAAATTTTAAAAAATCCTGCTGTTCCTATTGTTGCTTTAGTAGGTGGAGCTAAAGTTTCTACAAAAATGAAATTACTAAGTTCATTAATCAAAAAAGTAGATTATCTTATAATTGGTGGAGGAATGGCAAACACCTTTTTATATGCATTAGGAAAAAATATTGGTAAATCTTTATGTGAATTTGAGATGAAGGATGATGCTTTAAAAATTTTAAAACTATCCGATGTTCATAACTGTAAAATATATCTTCCTTGTGATATTGTTTGTTCAAATAAATTATCAAAAGAAAGTAAACAGAAAACTTTTGACGTTGAAAAATGTCCTGATGACTTATTGATTTTAGATGCTGGTGAAAAAACAGTTAATGAGATCAAGAAAGTATTCAAAAAAAGTAAAACTCTTATATGGAATGGACCACTAGGAGCTTTTGAAATACCACCTTTTGACAAATCAACTGTCGAAGTTGCAAAATATGCTGCAAAATTAACAAAAGATAAACATTTAAAGTCTATTGCAGGTGGTGGAGATACAATTTCAGCTTTAAATAAAGCAATTGTTACAAATGATTTCAGTTATGTTTCTACTTCTGGAGGAGCTTTTCTTGAATGGCTTGAAGATGAAAATTTACCAGGAATTTTGTCATTATTAAAATATAATAAAATTTGAGTCTTTTTAGTAACACTAAATTTTCTAAAATATATTCTTTATCAATTATTAATTAAATAAAGTTTTAAAATAAAATAAATTTGTTAATATATTAGTATGTTGATTTTTAATATAAAAAAAATTAGAGCTAAGCTTGTAGATTTATCTTTTTTGATAATCTTTTCATTTTTAATTTTTTATTTTACTTTTGCCGGTTTAAAAGGTGATTACGGTTTACTAAAAAATCTCGAAAATATCGCAAAAATTAATACATTAGAAATCGAACTTAACACCTTAAAATCAAAAAAATTAGAATTAGAAAGTAAGGTTGTTAGATTAGGAGAATCCTTTATTGACTTAGAACTATTAGATGAACAAGCTAGAAAAATGCTCGGCATGGCTAGATCTAACGAAATAATTCTAGACTAACAATAAATTATATATTATATTTAGTTTAATATTAAACAAAATATAGGTGCATTTTGTCAAATATCGTTGAAAGCAATACTACTTTATTATCTTTATACAAAGACATGTTATTAATAAGAAGATTTGAAGAAAAAGCAGGACAATTATATGGGATGGGATATATCGGAGGTTTCTGTCATTTATATATAGGTCAAGAAGCAGTAGTAGTTGGTTTAGAAGCATGTTCTAAAGACGGTGATCAAAGCATCACTTCTTACAGAGATCATGGTCATATGTTAGCAAAAGGTATGTCTCCAACCAAGGTTATGTGCGAATTAACTGGAAGAAAAAGTGGTTATTCCAAAGGCAAAGGCGGATCTATGCACATGTTTTCAAAAGAAAAGCATTTTTACGGTGGACATGGTATAGTTGGAGCTCAAGTACCTATTGGTGCTGGTCTTGCTTTTGCAAATAATTACAATGATACGCAACAGGTTTGTTTTACATATTTTGGTGATGGCGCTGCTAATCAAGGTCAAGTTTATGAAACATTCAATATGGCTTCATTATGGAAACTACCAGTAATTTTTGTTATTGAAAACAACCAATATGCGATGGGAACTTCTATTAAAAATACATCATCTACCCCAGATCTTTATAAAAGGGGAGAGTCATTTGGTATTAAAGGTCATATTATTGACGGAATGGATGTTCTATCAGTATTAAAAGCTGGAAAAGAAGCTGCTGAATTTTGTAGATCTGGTAAAGGTCCAATTATTCTAGAAATGAAAACATACAGATATAGAGGTCACTCAATGTCAGATCCAGCAAAATATAGAACTAGAGAAGAAGTAAAAAAAGTTAAAGAAAATAAGGATCCAATTGATCAACTAAGAAAGAATTTGATAAGCAAAAAAATATCTGAAGAAAAATTAAAAAGTATAGATGACGAAATAAAAAAACAAATCTCTGATGCTGCTACCAAAGCTATGGAAGATGATCTACCAGATTTATCAGAGCTTTATACAGATATTTATAAATAAGAGAAAAAAAATGATACAAATTTTAATGCCGGCGTTATCACCTACTATGGAAGAAGGTACAATTGTAAAATGGCTTTTTAAAAAAGGAGATAAAGTTTCAGAAGGTGATATTATTGCTGAAATTGAAACAGATAAAGCAATTATGGAGTTAGAGTGTATCGAAACAGGAACTATTCATGAGATTTTTTTTAAAGAAGGAGAAAAAAATATTAAAGTTAATACTCCAATTGCTACAATTTCAATCGAAAATCAATCCAGCATTAATAAATCTTCAAAAAAAGTTAATGATGCTACAAAAAAAGAAGAAAATGTTGATATCTCTACAGAAAAAAATACTCTAACTGTGAGAGAAGCAATTAAAGATGCTCTTTCAAGTAAAATGAAAGAAAATAAAGATGTTTTTTTAATAGGTGAAGAAATCGGAGAATATCAAGGTGCTTACAAAGTTACACAAGGCCTTTTAGAAGAATTTGGAAAAAAAAGAGTTATAGATACTCCGATAACAGAACACGGTTTTAGCGGTTTAGCTATTGGATCAGCATTTGCTGGGCTTAGACCCGTTGTAGAATTCATGACTTTTAACTTTTCCATGCAAGCCATTGATCAAATTATTAATTCTGCTGCTAAAACATCTTACATGTCTGGAGGTGAAATGAATTGTCCAATAGTTTTTAGAGGACCAAATGGAGCTGCCTCTAGAGTCGCAGCTCAACATAGTCAGGATTTTTCTGCTTGGTATGCCTCAATTCCTGGCTTGAAAGTTATATGCCCCTTTACTGCTTTTGACACATATCATTTGTTAAGGGCATCTATTGATGATGAAAACCCAGTAGTTTTTTTAGAAAATGAAATTCTATATGGCAAGAAATTTGAAATGCCTGAAGGTAAAGAAGTACCAGAAATTGGAAAAGCTAAGATTTTCAAGAAGGGAACCGATTTGACTTTAATTAGTTACGGTATTGGAATGTCTTATTCATTAGAAGCAGTAAAAATCTTAGAAAAGGAGAATATTTCTATTGAAATTGTTGATTTACTTTCTTTAAGACCACTTGATAAAAATACTATTTTAGAATCAGTAAAGAAAACAAATAGATGTATTATTATTGAAGAAGCGTTTCCAGTTTGTACTGTTGGAAATTATATAACATCAATCATTGTTGAAGAAATTTTTGATTTTTTAGATGCACCTATATTAAACATTGCAAACAAAGACGTTCCAATGCCTTATGCTGAAAATCTTGAAAAAGAAGCAATTCTAAAAGTAGAAGATATTGTAAAATCAATTAAAAAAATAATGCAAGGTAATTAAAAAGGATTTATGATGATGGAGATTCTTATGCCTGCCCTATCCCCAACTATGGAAGAAGGAAATTTAATAAAGTGGTTTATTTCAGAAGGGCAAGAGTTAAAAGAAGGGGATTTAATAGCTGAGATTGAAACAGATAAAGCAATTATGGAGTTTGAATCTCCTTTAAAAGGTAAAGTAAAAAAAATTTTAGTTCCAGAGGGCTCTTCTAACATAAAAATAAATCAACCAATCTTAATATTATTCAATAAAAATGAGAAAAAAGAAGATATAACTTCATATACGTCAGATAGAAGAGTCAAGATATCACCATATGCAAAAAAAATTGCTAGAGAAAATAATTTAAATATTGAAGATATAAATGGAACTGGCCCTGAAGGTAGAATAATATTAAAGGATATTAAACAATATACTAAATCTTCTAATCTTGTAACCGATTTAAAACAAAAAGACGAATTTGAAGTATTAAACAAATCATCAATGAGAGAATCAATATTTGAAAGGATGGAATTAATTTCAAAAACTATTCCTCATTTTTATTTAAGGAAAAAGATTAATCTTGATAATCTCATTAATTTAAGAGAAAAATTAAATAGTAAAGATGTAAAAGAAGAAAAAATTTCAATTAATGACTTTTTTATAAAAGCTACAGGAATGGCCTTACAGGAAAATCCTGATTTTAATTTAAGAGTTGAAAAAGATAGTATTATTAAATGTAAAACTTCTGATATTGCTATAGCAGTAGCTATTGAAGGTGGATTAATGACACCAATAATCAGAAACGTTCAAAATAAGAGTCTATTAGAAATTGCAAAAGAAACAAAAATAATCTATGAAAAGACTAGAACTAGAAAATTGTTACCAAATGAATATATTGGAGGAAGTACTGCAATTTCTAATCTTGGGATGAAAAATATTGATAGCTTTGATGCAATAATAAATCCACCTAATTCTTCAATTTTAGCTATTGGTTCAGCAAATAATGAACCAATAGCTTATGAAAAAGAAATTAAAATAAAAAAAATTATTAATGTGACTCTTTCTGTCGACCACAGAGTCTTAGATGGTGAAATTGGATCTAACTATCTAAATCAAGTTACTTATTTTATAGAAAACCCTTATGAAATAATTTTCTAAATAGTAAAAATTAAAAATTTTGATCCATAAGAATAGAGGGTTGATCACAGCCAGACTCACCAACAATTTTTGCAGGCACTCCTGCTACAGTTTTAAGCTCAGGAACATCTGACAAAACTACAGATCCTGCTGCAACCCTACTGCATTTACCTATTGTAATATTACCTAAAATTGAGGCTCCAGCTCCAATTAGAACTCCATCTAATATTTTAGGATGTCTTTGACCATTTTTTTTTCCAGTTCCACCTAATGTTACTGAATGTAAAATAGAAACATCGTTACCTATTTCTGCTGTTTCTCCAATAACAATTGAGTGAGCGTGATCAATCATTAAGTTACTTCCAACTTTAGCTGCAGGATGAATATCAACAGAAAACTTTTCTGAACATAACATTTGAAAGAAAAAAGATAAATCTTTTTCTCCATTATTATAAAGATAATTATTTAATCTATGAATTTGAATGGCGTGATAACCTTTAAAGTATAGAAAAGGTTCTATAATTCTACTGCATGCTGGATCACGGTCTAAAAAAGCATAAAGGTCATCAATAGCTTTTTCAATTAAGCAATTATTATTATGGTATATTTTTTTAAAAATACTGAACATTTCATTTTCTTCTAAATCACTATTTTTTAATTTACATGAAAGTCTTTTAGCAAGAATATCATGAAAGTTCTTTGAGAAATAAATATATCTGCTAATTATATTCCTACTAAATTCTTGATATTTGTAAATTGTGTTAGCTTCTTTTAAAATTCTTTCTGAAACAATATCCAATTTATTTTTATAGTTTTTCATAAATTACTCTTTCAATTAAAAAATACATATCTTTAATGATATTTTGAAAAAATCAATGAAGCATTAGTACCACCAAATCCAAAAGAGTTTGATAAAGTGTGATTAACCTTTTTCTTTATCGGTCTATTAAATATTAAATTTATGTCAGTTTGACTTGAAAGTTCCTCTAAATTAATTGTCGCAGGAAGAATTTGATCTCTTATTGCTAAAATACAAAAAATTGCTTCTACTGCTCCTGCAGCTCCAAGGAGATGGCCAATAGATGATTTTGTTGATGACATATGGATGTCTATATCATTTTTTTTGAATAGCCTCTCCACAGCCTTAAGTTCAATATCATCTGCAATTGTAGATGTTCCATGAGCATTAATGTAATCAACATCACAGTAATTGATTTTTGAATTTTTTAGTGCTAAGTGCATTGCTCTAAATCCACCATCTCCAGACGTAGAAGGTGCAGTAATATGAAAAGCATCACCAGACAAACCATATCCTGTTACTTCTGCATAAATTTTTGCATCTCTTTTTTTAGCATGTTCTAGTTCTTCTAAAACAATTACTCCTGCACCTTCACCCATAACAAAACCATCTCTTTTCTTATCATATGGTCTAGATGCTTTCTCAGGGTTATCAGAAAACTTTGTTGACAAAGCTTTACAGGCATTAAATCCAGCAATTCCTATCTCTGTAATAGGACTTTCAGTTCCTCCTGCTAACATAACATCTGCATCACCGTACATGATTAACCTTGATGCATCCCCAATAGAATGGGCCCCAGTTGAACAAGCTGTTGCAACTGCATGGTTAGGACCTTTAAAACCAAACTTAATTGACACATTACCAGAAACTAGATTAATTAAGGCGCCAGGAATAAAAAAAGGAGAAACTTTCCTAGGTCCTTTTTCACTGATTAATATAGATGTTTTTGCAATTGATCCTAAACCGCCTATTCCTGAACCAATCATAACTCCAGTTCTTTCCCTATCATAATCGCTTTTTGGATTCCATCCTGAATCTTTAACTGCTTGTGCTGCAGCAGAAATACCAAACATGATAAAATCATCAACTTTTCTTTGTTCTTTTTGATCAAGCCAATCGTCTGGATTAAAAGAGCCTTTTCCAATTCTTGGAACTTCACACGCATATTTTGTTGTAAATTTTTCAGTATCAAATTTAGTTATAAGTGAAGCCCCAGAAACCCCTTCCATGAGTAATTTCCATGTTTCTTCGACCCCACATGCCAAAGGAGATACCAAACCCAAACCTGTTACAACAACACGTCTCATTTTTTTCTCCAATTTAAGTAAATCATTTATAGAATAAAAATCTACATATTATCTTCTATAAACTTTACAGCATCTCCAAAGGACTGTATGTTTTCTGCAGCATCATCTGGTATTTCAATACCAAACTCTTCTTCAAAAGCCATAACTAATTCTACTGTATCGAGACTATCAGCCCCTAAATCATCAATAAAAGATGCACCATCAGTTATTTTAGTTTCATCTACATTAAGATGTTCTACGACGATCTTTTTCACTCGTTCTGATATATCGCTCATATGATAATCCTCTCTTTAAATTTAATTTCTTAAATATTTAAATAATTCCAATTCTAAAGAAACTAAAGTATTTTATATATAACAAGTCATATACACATCGTAATGAAAACAAGCAATAACAATTTGTATTTTTTTAAAATTATTATCATTTCATATCATTGCTAAACCACCGTTAACATGAAAAGTTTGTCCAGTAATATAATTCGCCTCGTGAGAAATTAGAAAATTAATTATAGATGACACATCCTCAGGACTTCCCATTCTTTTCATAGGGATATTATCTAGAATAATCTTTTTTTGCTCATCATTTAATTTTTCAGTCATTTTTGATTTAATAAATCCTGGAGCAACAGAGTTGACAGTAATACCCCTACTTGCTAATTCTAAAGCTAAAACTTTTGAAAGACCAATTAAAGCAGATTTAGAAGTAACATAATTTGACTGTCCTGGATTTCCAGTTACTGCAACAACAGAACTAATATTTACAATCCTACCCCACCTTTTTTTAATCATATCTCTAATTACTTCTTTAATTAATATTCTTGATGCCTCCAAATTAATATTTAAAACATCAAACCAATCTTGATCTTTTAGTCTTAAAAAAAGATTATCTCTAGTAATACCTGCATTATTTATTAAAATATCAATTCCACCCATTATATCTTTAGCTTTTTCTGCAAGGTTCTTTACTTTTGTCAAATCTGAAAAGTCACAACTTATAACTTTTAGTTTATTTTCAAATTGATTTGATAAATTACTTAGTTTTTCGTGATTTGTACCTGAAATACATATGTTTGCTTGAGTTTCAAAAACTTTTTTTACTGTAGAAAGCCCAATATCACCGGTAGCACCTGTTATTAAAACATTTTTATCCTTTAAATTAATCATAATTTTTATCCTCAAAAAAAGCATTTATATTTTTAGTATCACTTATTACATCACACTTTAAGTTTGGTGAAATTTTTCTAACCAAACTTGACAATGTTCTTCCATTTCCAATTTCAAATGCATTTTGGAAATTCAAAGAATTAATTTTTTCAATAATCTCTTTCCATCTAACTATATCAGTAATTTGCTTATAAAGATTATATTTAATATTATCTTCATCATTATGTAATTCAGCGTCAACATTCATTATTATTGGACAATTAGGTTTTTTAATTTTACAATTATCTAATTCTTTTTTCATGATTTCAGCTGCCGGTTTCATTAACTTACAATGAAAAGGTGCAGAAACGTTTAACAAAATACATCTTTTTGCTCCGTATGTTTTAGCAATCTCGACTGCAAGCAATATTGCTTTCTTAAAACCAGAAATTACTATCTGATTTGGTTCATTATAATTTGCAATTTCGCAAAATTCTGTTTTTTTTACCTCTTCAATTACTTTACTGACTTCACCAAAATTTAAACCTATGATTGCAGCCATTGCTCCCATTTCAAATTTTACAGCATTTTGCATTGCTCTACCACGAATTCTTAATAGTTTTGCAGTTTGTGACAAACTTAATGAACCTACAGCACATAATGCAGAATATTCTCCTAAGGAATGCCCTGCTACTACACAATCATTGTCAATAATATATCCTTCAGATTTTAAAGTATACCAAATTGCCATTGAGTTTGCCATGATAGCTGGCTGAGCATTTTCAGTAAGTGTAAGTTCATCAATTTCTCCATTCCAAATTAGGTCTGATAGTTTAAATTCCAAAGCTTCGTCAACTTCCTCAAAAACTTTCTTAGCTACATCAAAATTGTCAGATAAATTTTTTCCCATACCAATTTTTTGAGAACCCTGTCCTGGGAATAAAAAAGCTTTTTTCATATTTTTAATCCTCAATATTTTAAAATTTTAGATTTTATATATTGTCTTTTACAAAATATAAATGTTGAAATTTTATTTATTTTTTTACTAATCAATACTTGCATTTAAATAATACTTCGTTATAAGACAATAGTTCATATTGAACAATGAAATTAAACATCATTTTTATATTTAGGGATTTTTTATGGCGTTTTATGAACACGTTTTTATAACAAGACCTGACTTGTCTGTTACTCAAGCTGAAGGCTTAATTTCACATTTTTCACAAATTTTAAAAGATAATGGCGGAAAAGTTATAGATGATGAATATTGGGGACTAAAATCTTTAGCCTTTAAAATTAAAAAAAATAAAAAAGGGCATTTTGCTCTTTTAAAATCAGACAGTCCACATTTGGCTGTGTTAGAGATGGAAAGACTCATGCGTCTTCATGAAGACGTTATGAGAGTATTAACTGTTAAAGTTAAAGAACATAAAAA
>MDTG01437188.1_pt1 | contig 17063 bp, 15 predicted proteins | sample 811421 | NCBI WGS metagenome assembly MDTG01 (sample SAMN05326645, study PRJNA326480) | marine metagenome | isolation source: seawater | place: Pacific Ocean: South East | collected 2011
ACTACCCCATGGTGTATACCAGGAAATCTTGCTATTGCAGTCGGAGAAAAAATTATATATTCAAGAATTTTATTGAATAATAAACATTATTGGATAGCTAGTGAAAGACTCATAGAATTGAAAGATTATGATTATAAAATAATTGATGAGTCAATAGGTTCAGATTTAATTGGAGGGGAATATATTCCTGCATACGAAGAATTTGAAAATGAACATCTTAACGGAGCATTTAGAATTATACATAGCGATGACACTAACACAGAGTCTGGTTCAGGATTGGTATCACAAGCTCCTGCATATGGTGAAAGTGATTTTTATGCTTTAAAAAATGGAGGAATTGATGTAATTGTGGATCCAGTAACACTTTCAGGAAAATTTAATTCAAGTGTTAAAGGATTGGAAGATACATATGTTAAAGATGCTGATGAAATAATCATAAAACAATTAGATGAACGAGATCTATTATTTAGCAGAACTACAGAAATGCACTCTTATCCTTTTTGTTGGAGAACTGGAGAACCTTTGATCTATAAAGCAATACCAACTTGGTTCGTTAGTGTAGAAAAAATTAGAGAAAGAATGGTTGAAGTTAATAATGAAACACATTGGGTACCAGGATTTATTGGAGAAAAAAGATTCTCTAACTGGTTAGCGAATGCAAGAGACTGGGCAATAAGTAGAAACAGATATTGGGGAAGCTGTATTCCAATATGGATAAATATAAATGACCCAGAAGATTTAATATGTATAGGTTCTATTGAAGAACTTGAGAAATTAAGTGGACAAAAAATTAGTGATCTACATAAACATTTTCTCGATGACATAAAGATAGAAATAAATGGTAAAACTTACAAGAGAACACCTGAGGTGTTGGATTGTTGGTTTGAGTCGGGTTCAATGCCTTATGGCCAACAACATTATCCTTTTGAGAATAAAGATTTATTTATGGAAGGCTTTCCTGCTGACTTTATAGCGGAGGGCTTAGATCAAACAAGAGGTTGGTTCTATACCCTTACTGTTCTGTCGGTAGCTTTATTTGATTCTGTAGCATTTAAAAATTGTATCACTACTGGAATGATCCTTGCTGAAGATGGAAGAAAGATGAGTAAAAGTTTAAAAAATTATCCTGATCCTGAAGAATTATTAAACAATTACGGAGGTGACAGTTTAAGAGCTTACTTAATCAATTCACCAGTTGTAAGAGGTGAGCCCTTAAAATTTTCAGAAGAAGGGGTAAAACTTGTAACAAGAAATGTAATTCTTCCGTTATGGAATAGTTTTTCTTTTTTTTCTAATTATGCAAATGCTGATGAAATCTCAATGGATGATCTAAATTCAGCATCGCCAGTTCATGAAAGACCTTTAATGGATCAATGGATTATTTCATCTCTACAATCACTTATTAAAACAGTCAATGAAAAGATGGAAAATTACTACCTTTATGAAGTTATTCCACCACTTATGAATTTTATAGATGAGTTAACAAATTGGTATGTAAGGTCAAATAGAAAGAGATTCTGGAAAGAGAAAGGTAATGATGATTTAGATAAATTAAATGCATTTAAAACTCTTCATGAGGTACTAGTTGACTTCTCTAAGACTATGGCACCGGTATTGCCATTTATCTGTGAAGAAATATATCAAGGATTAACAAATGATAAGAATAACAGTATTCACTTTCAAGATTATCCAGAGTCTAATAATAAATTTATTAACAAAAAACTAGAAGAAGAAATGGTATTAGCTAAAAATATTATTAAATCAGCTAGAAATATAAGGCTTAATGTAGAACTCCCTAACAAACAACCATTAAGAAATTTAACAATTATTACTAAAGATTCAGAAAAGATAGAAAAAATTAAAAATGTAAAAGATGTGATACTTAATGAATTGAATATTAAGGAAATATCATTTGATAGTGATTTTGAAAATTGGGTAAATTACGATTGTAAGCCAAATTATCCTAACTTAGGTCCTAGATTAGGGAACAAGATAGGTAAATTTGCAGAATACCTCTCAAATCTAAATCGAAATGATGTAGAGAATTTAATTGATAATAGGTATATAAAATTTGATGATAAAGATATAGGTATTGAAGACATTGATATTAGGCTTTTGAAAAATCAAGAAATGATAAATCAAGAAATAGTTGATGATTTCTCCATATGCATTGATACCGAATTAGATGAAGAATTGATACAGGAAAGAGTGTCGAGAGAACTTGTTTCTGTAATCCAAAAACAAAGAAAAGATATGGGTTTTGATATAACAGATAGAATTTCCCTTACTATTTCAACTAAAGATAAACTTGTGATCTCATCAATTACAAAATTTAAGGATTACATTTTAAATGAAACTCTTACCACTCAATTTAAAACAACAGACGTTAAGGGAGCTAATAAATTTTTAGAATATTTTGTAGATATAGAGATACTACAGAATTAACAAATAAAGTTCATAACCCTAGGATATAAAAAATTAACTCCCAAAATAAGAACTATTGGTGATAGGTCAAGACCTGCCATACCAATCCTTACTGTGGGAATAGCAGATCTAATTGGTGCTAAGATTCGATTGTAAAATTGATCCAAAATACCTTTAATTTGTCCAATTGGATGATCCTGTGAAACTTGTATCCAAGATAAAATGATCCATAAAAACAATGAATAACTAAACAACCTATAAGTTAAAGCTAACAAATCACACATTTACTTTATAGAGCCCTAACTCTTGAAGCCTTTCTCTTTCCTGCGAAGGAAGTGAAGAATTTGATGGAAGTATAAGATATACGCCATCTCGATTTATAGACCTCATACTTGAATTATTTACAAATACCATTCCAAAAGTAAAATCTAGTATTCGTCTTCTTTCTGTTTGGTCTTCTATATCCCTAATGTCCATTGCTACAATAAAACCATCTTTTATAGGTATGCCAAGGCCTTCAACTTCATTAAATGACTTTAATACTTTTATTTCAACTTCATCTTTTGGTTGATGAACTCTTACATCTCCAGAATATTCTTCTTCATTAGTAAATCTATTTTCTGATGATGGTCTTACAGTAGTTGTCGATTCATCAATATATTGCTCAACCGAATTTGGTTGTCTTAAACCTATTGAAATAAGAAATTTTTCTAACATTATCTAAAAATTTTACTACCTATACGTACTATTGTAGCACCATAATCTAATGCAATTTCATAATCATCTGACATGCCCATTGAAAGTTCTCCTGGATAATTTTTATAATTATTTTTAATCTTTTCATTAATTTTTTGCATATTTGAAAATGATATTTTTGGATCATTCTCGAGACTAGGAATACACATTATGCCCACAGGAAAAAAATTGTATTCTTCAAAAATAGTAAAAAAAGATTCAACCTCTTGAGGTTTTAAGCCATTTTTGTTTTCATCATTGTCGATGTTTATTTGTACGAATATTTGTTGGTCAGTATAGTTTTCATTTATAATTTTTGCTTCTTTCTTTCTAGACAAAGTATGAATAGAAACACAATTATTCATTATTTCATTTATCTTTCTTGATTGCAATGGTGCAATAAAATGAAACTGTGCATCATATAAGTTTTCTTTATGATCTAATAATTGTTCTAATCTATTTTCACCAAATTCTCTAAAATTTAAATCATAAATTTTTTTTATTTCTTCAACTTTCCTATCTTTTATAACAGGCAAAAGTTTTGCATTGTATTTACTTACTAAATCTATGATCTCATTTATTTTTTCTAAATCCATACGATACTCATTTGTCTATTGTCAGTTTTGTTTCTCCTATAAGAATTATATTTTTTATTGTCTATAGTGCACACATCTGATACTTCTATATCTATATCATTTTCTTGACAAAATTCTTTAATTTCATAACTTAGGTCTAAATAAATTTTATTTTTATTGTTAAAACAATATTTACTAAATTTTAAAGCTAAGTCTTCTTTTACTTCATAACAGCACTTTTGAGCATATGGACCAATAGATACTTTTAATTCTGACAAATTAAAGTTTGAAATTGTTTTATGAAATATTTTATTTTCTAATCCTTTCCAACCTATGTGTATGACTCCTACTTTTTTCTTATCAGATATAATTACAGGCATACAATCTGCAGTTTTGACACCTAGAACAAGATTTTTTTCTTGCGTTATTAACCCATCAGCTTTATACAAACCGGATTTATTAACTTCTATAGAAATGTCGCTATGAGATTGATTCATCAATGCTATTTCTAAACTATTAGGTTTTTCAAAGTTTATAGAATCATTAAATTGTACGTTAGGAATTAACTTAGAGTGGATCATCCTCTGATAAAATCAGGGAGACCATCACCTCCAGTAGAATCATCTAAATCTGAAACTGATCTTCTATTTGGTCTTGGACCAAATCCAGCTGCTACAACTGTTACCTCAACTGCTTCACCTAATGTGTCATCGACAAGGTGTCCGAATATAATTTCTGCATTATCATCAGCTCTTTCTGTGATTACCCTTGCAGCTTCATTAACTTCTTGTAGCTTAAGATCTTCAGAACCAGCTATTGTTATAAGGACTCCTTCTGCACCATCCATGTTTGCTTCAAGCAACGGTGAAGATATTGCAGCTTGTGCTGCATTTGGAGCTCTTTGCTCTCCTGTTGATTTACCTATTCCAAGAACAGCATTTCCAGCATCTTTCAATATTGTTCTTACATCAGCAAAGTCAACATTTATAACTCCAGGATTTGTTATCAAGCCTGTTATACCTTTGACACCATTAGCTAATATCTCATCAGATTTCAAATAAGCTTCACTTATCTTAATGTCCTTATCACTAATTTGTAAAAGCCTATCGTTTGGTATAACTATTAATGTGTCAACAACATCTCTTAAAGCTTGGATACCTTCTTCTGCTTGCACTGACCTTCTTCTACCTTCAAAACCAAAGGGTCTTGTCACAACTCCAACAGTTAATGCTCCTAACTCATGTGCTACATTTGCCAAAATTGGAGATGCACCAGTACCAGTTCCTCCGCCTTCACCAGCAGCGATGAAAACCATATCTGAACCTTTTAAAGCTTCTGCAATTAATTCCTCGGAGTCAACAGCTGCTTGTCTTCCTATTTCAGGATTTGCTCCAGCTCCTAATCCTCTTGTTGATTTTCTACCTAAGTCTAATTTTAAATCGGCTTTTGAACCAAGTAAGCTTTGTGCGTCAGTATTACATGCAACAAAATCTACACCTTTGATGCCTAATTTGATCATTCTATTTACAGCGTTAGTTCCACCGCCGCCAACACCTACTACTTTAATAACAGCAGAATAGTTTCTTGGTCTCATATTCAAGTTAACACCCTTTTCTTTCTTTTTATTATTTTTTGTCGCCATTAATTTTCCTTATATTTTTATAAGAGTATCACTCAATAGGTATATAAACAATAATTTTTATTAAATTTATCTATATATATACTTTAGGTTTAGATTACTTGCAATTCGTTACTGCTCTTATTTCGCTGCCATCTTCTGTATAGACTAACCTTACTTCCCCTTCGCAAGGGCTCTCTGAAAGGTAGTACCCTACTACAGAAGCCTTTCTTGCTAAATCAGATGGGGATCCGATATAAAACTGCGTATTAAAGTGTTCTGCAATCATTACGTTCCCGTCGTAACTCAACTCAACATTGGATATGTTCAGAGAATATTTATTCAATGTCAGAACGAAAGTTATTAATTCTTCATAAAAACCTTCTTTAACTGGTCCATTGTTTATTTTTAAGTAGAGAAGGTCTTTATCACTCACTTCTTCATTGGTGTACAGATTCTTATAAAGGACAAACGTTTTTGGTGGAGATTGTCTGTTATCTTGTATTAAAGCTAAGCGTTCTGATATTGTTATATCTACAATTAACGTACTTGGTAATTCTTTTTTTATGGTTATGCTTTCAACAGATGGGTTATCTTCATAAAACTTCTCAAAGTAGGAGTCTTCCACCAACCAAATAGAGGTTCCTTTCAAGTCGTCTATAGAAGATTTATCAGTTTTCGTAACTACGTTATAAACTATACTCGATACTCTGTACGAATTTGAAGTAACGTTAAAAAAGACGATAACTGCTGTAAACAAAATAGATGAAAATGCTAAGAAAGTCCTGAATGTCTGTCTTTCTATTTCTCCATAGTTCATACTTAATCAAACTTGCCTATAAATATTATCTCTTTCTCCAGTGAGACTCCGTGCTTGTTTTCTACAACTTCTTTTACATAATTAACTAGCTTATACAAGGACTTAGAGCTTGCTCCCTTTGAAGCAATAAAGAAGTTAGCATGTTTTTCACTTACTTTTACACCGTCGATGCTGTAACCTTTTAATCCCGATTTATCTATCAATTCCCCTGCTGAATAATCTTTTGTGTTTTTAAATACACTGCCAGCGTTGTAAACCCCTGCTGGCTGAGATTTTTTTCTATACTTAATATTTTCTTTAAGTCTCGACTTAATTAACTTAGAATCTCCTTTAGTAGCACCTAAAGTCGCTGAAAGTATTATCTTTTGATCTAGGTTATCAGAAAACCTATAGTCAAAATTAAGATCTTTTTTGTCTATTACTTCAATTTTGTTTGATTCAAAATTGTAAACCTCAACGTTAATTAGTATATCTGAGAATTCCCAACCATACGCTCCAGCATTCATCTTTACTGCTCCGCCAACAGTTCCTGGTATTCCAATTAAAAATTCAGCGTTTATGAAATTATTTTCTTTATAAAATCTCGAAAGTTCAGGTAAATATACTGAAGATCCAACATTAACTTGTGATAATTTCTTATTAAACGAAATCTCATTAAATCTTGGATTAATTATATTTCCTTCGTAGTTTTCATCAGAAAAAGCAATATTGGAGCCTTTTCCCAGAATAAAGGTATCCTTATTGGAAGATACTTCTTTTAATAAACTTAGATTATCTTTTGTTATCTGATAAAAATTATCACAGTAACCACCAAATTTATATGTGGTAACATCTGACAATTTAATTTTATACTTCATCTAAGTATTTTAATATCTTTGGCCCCAATAAAGTAATATCACCTGCACCTAGTGTTAAGATAGTGTCATTTTCTTTCACTAAAGATGACAAGTAACTTGGTACCATCCTCATAGATTTTAGATATTTAATTTTTTCATCCTCAAAGTTTTTACTAGTTATTCCAGGGATAGGTTTTTCTCCAGCTGGATATATATCAACAACAATTGCACTGTCTGCGTCATTCAAAGAATTTTTAAAATCATCAAAATTGTTTTTTGTTCTTGTATATCTATGAGGTTGAAAAACTACATACAAATCTCCTGAAGTGCGCTCCTTAAGAGCAGCAATTGTTGATCTCATCTCTGTAGGATGATGGCCATAGTCATCATAAACATTGATTCCTTTTATCGACCCAAGATATTCTGTCCTCCTTTTGACGCCTGGGAAAGTTTGAACTGCTTTTAAAGCATCTTCTATTTTGATGCCATTTAGATTTGCTAAACAGATAGCTCCAGTTATGTTAGAAATGAAATGGGAACCTATTAAATTAGTAATTATTTTATATTCTTTATTATCTTTTAAAATTTTATTTGGATATTTGATTATCACATCTGAACTATCTGAAGATGAATATGTTATAAATTTATTTTTTAGTTTCATTTTTTTTAAATTTGGATCATCATAATTTAATACTAAATTCAATTTTACATTTTCAATTACATGTTTAAATGCGTCTATTAGATTGTTAAAGTTTTTAAAATAGTCCAAGTGGTCAATATCTATATTTGTTACTAATAAGTCATCAATTTCTATATCTTTAAAAGTATTAAAGGCTTCGTCAGTTTCTAAGATTATCGGCTCATCATTATCACCACAATGTCCTCCAATACCGTGAAATGACGTCATACCACCAAATATATATGAAACATTTCTTTCGTTATAATGGAAAATATGAGCCAACAAGGCTGTAGTAGAAGTTTTGCCGTGAGTCCCCGTTATTCCAATAATTTTTTTTTCTTTTGACAGCATATTTAAATATTCAGGTCTAGATAAAATATTTTTGTTATTCATATAATTTTTCAATTTTGTTTCATTTATTGGAATTGCTGATGAATAAATATACAATGTATCATCAGAATACTCAAAGTTATTTAAATCAAAATTAACACTAACTCCATTCTGAACTAGCTGATTAGTTATATATGATTTTCTCTGATCGTATCCAGAAACATTTAAATTTTGTTGAACTAAATATTTAGCTATAGAACTCATACCAGAACCACCTATTCCTAATATATATATATTCTTAAATTTGTTCATTTAAAGCTTTCTTTAAGTATTCCGAAATTTTAAAATTACCAATTTGTATATCAGCTCTAATAAAATTATCTTTTATATTATTTTCATTTTTATTAATGATGTCTATCAATTTTGATTCAAACTCGTCATAAGTTTTAACAATTAAAGCAACACCGAGCTCCTCTAAGTATTGTGCATTTAAAAGTTGATGCGAAGAAGTTGTTCCGTGTTTAAAAGGTAAAAGAATTTGCGGTATATTTAGATATGCTGCCTCTAGAGCTCCTCCTCCTGATCTAGAAATTTGTATATTTATTTTTGAATAATATTTACTCATATCTTCAATAAAATCATATTTTTCGTAGTTTTTAGTATCCATATTTTTAATAGACTTTTTAATTCCAGTGATATGAATAAATTTTATATTGTCTACATCGTTTTCACTTATAAATTTATATAAATATTTATTTACTTCTTCTGAACCCTGGCTGCCACCTTGGATTCCTATTGTTAACATATCTTTAACCTGTAAGTTATTTTTTATTATATTTTTATTAATAACAGGGCCAACATACATGATTTTTCTTTTTAATATATTTTTAGTTTTTGGATATGAGGTAAAAATTAAGCCAGGGAAAAAAGAACTAACTTTATTGCCTAAGCCTGCGTAAATATTCTGTTCTTGACCAAAATATTTAATTCTTAATGTAAAGCTTAAAAATGAAGCTATTGGGGCAATATAAGAGCCTGTTGAAAAGATTAATTTTACATTTTCTTTCTTTACAATTGATCTTATTCTTAAAAAAGAATTTAAATATTTATGAATATTTATTATATAGCCAATAAAACCAATTTTTGAACGATATATATCTTGTATATAAATTTTAATTTTTAAATCTTTTAAATATTGAGAACCCCTCTTATCAGTTACAACAATAAACTCATCAAAGCTAACACCTTCTTTATTTAATTGCAATATTATATTTTTTGCAGGTAACACATGTCCACCAGTACCAACACAAAAAATTCCAATTTTTTTCATAAATCTTCCACATTATCTTTTGAGTATGCAATGGTAAGCCCTATAAAAATTGATACCATTGCTGAACCTCCATAAGCTACAAATGGTAAAACTATACCTGTTATAGGCAAGAGTCCAACTATACCTCCAAGATTGAATATAGTTTGAATAAATACCCAGGACCCGATACCAACATAAAATAATCTATTAAATTCATTACTACTAGTAAGGCTGAGCCCAAAAAATGATATTATCAGAGATACTAAACCAATTATTAATATAAGAAGGCCAAAGAAACCATACTCTTCTGCTGCAATTGAGGCTATAAAGTCAGACCATGAATTTGGTAAGCTCCCCCACCTAGCTCTAGATGTGCCAGGCCCTAATCCAAACATTCCTCCTGAACTAATAGCAACTTTGCTTTGTTGTAGTTGATAACATTCATTAGCTAATATTTCTGCTGATATATTGGTACCTTCACATATTTTTGAATACCAAATACTAAATCTTTTATTTCTATATCCCATAACGTTTATTGCTAAATACGTAGGTATTGGCGATAAAGTTAAGATTAGTAATGGATACCTTAATTTAATTTCTGAAAACAGTAACTGAAATAAAATAATTCCTGAAATTGTAAGAGTAGTACCGAAATCTGGTTCAAGCAGTACTAAAAATGAACATAATGCTGGTAAAGTTAAAGTTTTTCTTAAATTATAAAAATCTGATCTATTTATTTCGATATTTGATAAATGGTATGCAACAAATAATATTATCAAAGGTTTTGCAAACTCACTAGGTTGAAAATTAACATCCCCTAAGTTTATCCATCTTCGACTTCCTCCAGCTACAACACCATAGGTAAGAACTAAAAATAGAATAACTGTAATAGAAAACATTCCCGAACTTGCTAATTTTTTATAAAACTCTTTAGCAAATTTTTTTCCAATATTAAAAATAATTAAACCTATGATAATTGATCCAATATGTCTTTTGATTAAGTGAAAATTATCATTATATTCTTTAAGACCTCTTACTGAGGATGCTGATAGATTTAACAAAATACCAACAGTCACGAGAAAAGATACAGAGATTATATTGATTTTTTTAAATGTTGAGTGAGTTAATTTAACCATAATTTTTCCTAATATTTGATACAACTTTTTTGAAAAATTTACCTCTTGCTTCATAGTTTATAAAATCATTAAAACTTGCTCCACCACAAGAAAATAAAATTGTATCACCAGGAATAATTATATTATTTAAAATTGACTCTAAATCAAAAATTGAGTCAAGCTCAATAGTCTTAACTGGTATATCTCTTAAATCTACATCCATATCTTTTGGCAATATTATTGTTTTGACATTTTTTGATATATTTAAATCTTTTGAACTTATTTTTTTAGTAAGACCATGCATTATTAAAACAATGTTATCTGCTTTTGTTGTAGCCATAGAAACTGAATTAAAGTTTGTTGATTTTGAATCATTAATAAAAGTTATATCATTAAATTTTGAAACTAATTCAAATCTATGTTCGAGGTTACTAGTATTTTTTATATACTCTATCGATGCTTCTATGCTTAATCCTAATCTTTTAACAACTTGAAAAAAAATATTTACTGTCTCGTCAAAAAATTGTGTATTGTTGTTAAATTCATATTTTATGTCTAAATTATTTGTTCTTGCCTCTGTACTTCCAAAAAAATTACTAACGCTATTTGTTGAGGTATTTATAAATTCTTTTATCCTTATTTTTGATTCAACATAATCCTGATAGTTTTTATGCCAATCTAAATGATCTTCATGTATGTTAAGCAATATTCCGATAGATAAATCTATATTGTTGAGATAATATAGCTGAAAACTTGATAGTTCCATAACAACATATTCGTAATTATTTTCTATAACTTCTAGTGGAGACTTTCCCACATTCCCAACTGCGATAGATTTAATTCCTTCAGAATTTAAAAAACCTGTCAAAAGTTCAACAAAACTTGTCTTACCGTTGGTTCCAGTTACTCCTATTATTTTTCCATTGTAAGCATTATTAAATAAATCAATATCAGTTAACACATTTAATTCTTTCTTATTTATATTTTTTAGCAATTCATGTGTTGGCTTAATACCTGGTGAGATTATTACTTCATCTATTTCTTGAAATTTTGACTCATCAAACCTAATATCATTTTGAATCTCTATTTTTTTATCGTCATCATATATTAAATATTCAATATTATTTTTTTGGAAATAAGATTCTACTGATTTTCCTGTTGCCCCATATCCAAAAATTAGTTTTTTCACTTAATTACCAAACAGGACCCAATCACCATAGAAAAGACCCAATCCTATTACAATAACAATGCCATTTATAATCCAGAATCTAACAATAATAGTTGTTTCTGCCCAATCACTCATTTCAAAATGGTGATGAATAGGAGTCATTTTAAATATTCTTTTACCCCTGTACTTAAATGATAAAACCTGAAGTATTACTGATAAAGCTTCAACAATATATAGAAAGCAGAAAAAGAGTATCAATGTATCAGCTCCAATAGAAAATAAAATTAGTGGAAACATTGAACCTATAAATTGAGAGCCTACATCTCCCATAATTATTTTTGCTGGATTGGTATTCCACCATAAAAAACCTAAACAAGATCCTGCAATTGATGATATTAAAACTGCCAACTCAACTGAAATAAAAATCGGATTAATAAAATTTGAATAATAATCTGGATGTCTAAATATCCAAAATGCAATTATTAATATACCACCAAAAGATACTGCTGAGCTTCCAGCAACTAAACCATCTAACCCATCAGTTAAATTAACTGCATTAGTAATACCAACAATAATAAAGGCAATAAGAAACCATTTAATAAATCCGACATCTATCCCAAAACCACTAAAAAGATAAAAGATAGTTGAGTCATCTAAAAAATAAAAATAATAGCTAGCTAATAAAGCTACCACTGTTTGAAGACTGAATTTATTTGTCGGTTTCAACCCTAAATTTCTATTTTTTCTAACTTTTAAATAATCATCAACTAAACCAACAAAACCCATTAAAGTTCCTAATAATAAAAGATTAAAAATTTCTGGTTTTATAGACAATAATTCAACTTTAAAACCTTTACCAATTGTCCAAAAATTTATATGCGAAAGAATAAAACCTATAAAAGTTCCTAGAATCAAAAATACTCCCCCCATTGTGGGGGTCCCTTTTTTATGTTCATGAAAATTTAAATCTTCATGTATTGGCTGCCCTATGTTTCGAGTTTTAAAGTAGTTAACACCTATTGATGTAGAAAGTATGACAAATAAGAAACTTACACCGCCAGCAACAATTATACCTATCATAAAGTTTCCTTAATAAAATTACTTACCACTTCTTGATCGCTAAAGTCTATCTTTGAGTTTTTAAATTCTTGAATTTTTTCATGACCTTTCCCTAGTATTAATAATACAGAATCTTTATCAAGATTATTTATTCCTTCTTTAATTGCCTGTTTTCGGTCAAGTATTACTGTTACATCTTTATTTAATTCAATACCTCTTAATATATCTTTAACTATTTCTTCTTCGTTTTCATCTCTAGGATTGTCATTTGTTATTATTACTTTGTCCGCAAATCTTGCTGACTTACCCATTAAAGATCTCTTAATTTTATCTCTGTTTCCACCTGCACCAAAAATAACTATGATTTTTTTATATTTATTTCTTGCAAAACTAATTACTTGGTAAATAGATTCGGGAGTGTGTGCATAATCAATAATAATGTCATTACTATTCTTGTAACTAATAATTTCATATCGACCTTTAGGATTTTTTAATGTATTAGATAATTCTAATAATGAATCTATATCATTAACCTCTGAAGAATAAGCCATTGATAGAGCTAGTAAATAGTTGAGATGAGATTCTGGTCCAGATAAAGGTACCGTAATATCGTATTTTTTTCCTTCAATTTCAAAATTGAGTTCATAATTTTCTTTAGTAATATTGATTTTTTTTATATATAAATTATTTTTTTTTGTGAATCCAATGCTAAATGAAGGTATTTTTGATAATGAATTTATTTTATTTCCCCATTCTGAATCTATATATACTAATTTTTCTGAAAAACCTTCTGAAAATAGTTTTAATTTAGCATTAAAATAATTTTCTATATTTTTGTGATAATCAAAATGATCTTGAGATAAGTTAGTAAAACCAGAAACTTTAAATTTTAAACCTTTTAATCTTTCTTGGTCCAAAGCATGCGAAGATACTTCAATTACTACATCATTAATATCTTTATTATCTTTAAGTCCTAATAATTTTAAGATATTAAATAGTTTTGGTGTAGTTAAATGTTCTTCTTTAGTAATTTTTTCAAATAATTTAGATTCATTAGTTCCTATGAATAAGGAATCCGAAGTAATTAATTGATTTAAGTAAAACCCTGTTGTTGTTTTACCGTTTGTTCCAGTAATTCCATAATAATTTTTTTCTTCATAGTTTGGACATAATTTTTTTAATAATTTATTAAATGTATTAGTGTAATCTTCAACTTTAATTATTTTGTCGTTTGATACTGAACAAACCTCACTAGTTACAATTGTTCTTGCATTTTTATCGAGAGCTTCTTTTACAAATTTGTTTAAATTCTCTGATGATTCATTATTAATGAATAATATTGATTCCTTAGATACATCAATTGTACTATTTTTTATTTCATTAGAATCAAATAATATACTAGATCCTATTTCTTCAATGTTAAATGAACTCAATTTTACTCCTTTGGAACAAAGTAAGTAATAATTTTTTTGAATATAGGGGCTGCCGTTGAACCGCCTGTAACATATTCGGAGGATGGATTGGTTTTTGCACCCCAAAGAAGGACAGAACCAACAATTGGTCCTTCTTTTGTTTCAACAAATCCAGTAAAAGATGTATTGAACCTATCTTCTGAGTATCCTATACCTTCTAAATGAGTCCTACTAGTTCCTGTTTTACCTCCTATAATATATCCTTCTTTTTTAAGCGATTTTCCTGTTCCATTTTCACCTTCTACAACATTTATAAGAAGTTTTTTTAAGCGATTTGACAATTCAGAATTAATAACTTTTTTACTTTCAATTTCAACTTTATCTTTTTGCACTAAGGTTAATTTTACATCGTTACCACCATTTGCAATGATGCTATAAGCCCTGACCATCTGATATTGAGAAACATTTACTGAATAGCCTATTGAAAGAGAACTTAAACAAGTTAAACAATTTTTGTAGTCAATAAATCCTCCTTTAGCTTCTCCGGTTAATTCAACACCAGTTTTTTGAGTAAAGCCAAACTTCATTAGGTAATTTTCAATTTCAGATACACTTGACGCTTCTGTTATTTTAATAGTTCCTACATTCGAAGATCTTTCAATTATTTCTTTAACAGATAGTTCATATGGTTCATGCTTCAAAAAGTCTCTAAAGCATGCTTTCAATCCTTGATAGAGATCACTACAAGAACCTTCGATTATCTCAATCTTATCTTCAACTAAATATGTATCTATTTCATTTACTAGATTACTTTCAAGTAAGGAGCCTACCGTAAATATTTTCAATGATGAACCTGGTTCATATATGGCTCTACCACTTATTAAATTTATATCAAAAAGTTTATTTTCAATATTAGATTTCTCAGCAGAAATAAGAATTTCTCCATTTTCAGCATTCACAAATACAACAGAACATTTGAATGCTTCAGTCTGATTTAAGGCTTCTATACAAAGATTTTCTGAAAGATACTGTAATTCAGAATCTATTGATAAAACAAGATCTTCACCATGTATCGGGTCTATTATGCTGCTTTTACCTTGTGGTATATAATCTCCATTTGGAGCTGCTTCGTATCTTAATTCTCCATCTTTGCCTTTAAGAGTATTATCAAAATACAGTTCCAAACCCTCAATTCCATTTCCATCGGGATCAACGTGTCCGACAATTTTTTTTAAAGAATCAGTGTATACAATTCTTTTAGAAGACTTCTCTACATTAATTCCTTCATAATTCCAATTATTTATTTTTGTACCAATATCAAAATCAACATTTCTTTTAAGGTAAAAATAATTTATATTATTATTAAATTTTTCATATATTTCTGATTTATTAATTTGTAATAATGGTGATAATATTTCTGCAGCAATTTTTTTATCATTTAATTTATCTGGATAAATACCAATATTAAAGGCATTTATACTTTCAGATACTTCATTAAATTTTCTATCAAGGATTGAACCTCTTTTTGCTTCTATTACATCAACTTTTTGACGACTAGATAGTGCTTGATTTTTAAAGTATTCAGTTTGTGAAAATTGAAGTTTATAAATTTCATCTATAAATAAATATGAAGAGAACATAATAAAAATATTCAAAATAATAAATAAAACCGTAAGCTTTGCTTTTTTAAATTTCATATCTATCGCCCAAAACCTAAAATAGTTACAGATTCAATTTTTTCATTTTTTAATTTATAAGGTATTTCTAATTTATTTATTTTTTGGGTAATTTCTAATCTTTCATAAGAGTTGGCTCTTGCTAATTTTTCAATATTACTTATTGAAAATTTTTCATTGTGCTTTAAATTAATCAACATTTTTTGTCTTTCTAAAGCAAATATTTCTGAATCTAGTTCATCAATTTTATTAGACAAATCATTAACTCTTATATTAAAAATTAAAGGTACAGTAAAAATAAGAAAAATTATGAAATATATAGATATAAATAAAAAAGGTCTTTTCATAATTTAATCACATATCTCATAATTGCTGATTTTGATCTTGGATTAGATTCTTTTTCTTTATCTGTAGGTGTATACTTTTTCTTCTTCGGATAAGCAAATTGTTGTTCAATTTCACATTTACAAATTGGCACTTTAGGATCACATATACAATATTTTGTTAGATCTTTAAAAAAATTTTTTACTATTCGATCTTCGAGTGAATGATATGAAATACAAACTATTACACCCTTTTTCTTGATAGATTGTTTTATCGAATTTAAAGAAATTATAATTTCATTCAGTTCGTCATTAACTTCAATTCTTAAAGCTTGAAAAATTCTTCTAACTGTTTTTTCAGTGAAAATTGGATTCTGTTTTGGAATTGCTTCTTTAATTACTGAAACTAACTCAGTTGTTGTTAACACAGGCCTTGATTCAATAATTTTTTTACTAACTTTAAGAAAATACTTGTCTTCACTATAATTTTTTAATACTTTTGTTAATTCTTCTTCTGAGTAATTATTTACGATAGTTTTAGCTGATAAATTTTGTTTAGTATCCATTCTCATGTCTAGATCAGAATTCTTTTGAAAAGAAAATCCTCTTTGATTTGAATCAATCTGATGGGAAGATAGTCCAAAATCATATAAAATTCCACTTAAGGGAAGTAAATTATTTTTTGATAAAAATTTATATATATCTGAAAAATTTAAATGGTAAACATTATGATCAATATTTTTATTATTTACAGATTCTAAATCCCTATCAAAACCAATAAAGTCTAAATGATCATGACTATCGGATAAATCATAATGAGTGCCATAACCATAAGTTGAATCTACAAAATTTCCAGATGGTACATCTTTCAGCAAAGAAGAAATCTCTTCCAACATAACGCCCTCATGTGGCAAATACTCGGCCCTGTTTGTATTCATACCCAGCTCTCTAGTACTGGCACCAATTGGAAAGTTGGGCGGAGTA
>MDTG01132170.1_pt1 | contig 17062 bp, 14 predicted proteins | sample 811421 | NCBI WGS metagenome assembly MDTG01 (sample SAMN05326645, study PRJNA326480) | marine metagenome | isolation source: seawater | place: Pacific Ocean: South East | collected 2011
AAGAGCAAAAAAGCAACAAAAAAGAGAAGATAAAAACTTGTAAAGTCAATAAAATCAATACATTAACAAACAAAAGAAAATAAGTTACTTTCCGATACAGAAGTTGGCAAAAATGTTTCCAAGTAGATCATCGTTAGTAATCTCACCAGTAATTTCACCAAAATGATACAAGGCTTGTCTTATATCTATGGCTAATAAATCGCCCGAAAGACCTGTTTCTAGGCCATATTTTACTTTTTGAATCTCTTCAAAAGCCTTTAAAAGAGCATCATAATGTCGTGTATTGGTGACTATGGTTTCATTATTTCGTAAAGCACCAGTATTTATTAGATTTAATAACGAATTTGTTAGTTGCTCTACACCAAATCCTGTTTTAGCAGAAAGTAGTAAAACATCTGCAATAGTTGTATTAATATTTGCCAATTGAATGTCATCCAATTGGTCTATTTTGTTAGCTATGACCAATAATGGTTTTTGAGGATATTTATTTCTAATCTTTTCAATCTCTATTCTTACGTCTTCGAGTGTGTTTATAGCTTTGCTAGCATCAAAAAGATAAATCGTAACTTGGGATTGCTCTATTTTTTCAAAGGTCTTTTTTATACCTATACTTTCCACCACATCTTTGGTTTCGCGTATACCTGCTGTATCAATAAATCTAAAACCAATGCCTCCAATGGAAATTTCGTCTTCAATAGTATCTCTTGTAGTACCAGCAATTTCAGAAACTATAGCACGCTCTTCATTTAACAGCGCATTAAGAAGTGTAGATTTACCAACATTAGGTTCTCCTACAATAGCTACCGGAATACCATTTTTAATCACATTTCCAACAGCAAAAGAATCTATTAAGCGTTTCAAAACAAAAGTGATACGCTCAATAAGGTCTTTAAATTGAGTTCTGTCTGCAAACTCAACATCTTCTTCGGCAAAGTCTAGTTCTAACTCTATCAGTGACGCAAAATTTAAAAGCTCCTCTCTCAACTTAGCAATCTCTGATGAAAACCCTCCACGCATTTGCTGCATCGCAATTTGGTGCGAGGCTTCATTATCACTACTAATTAAATCCGCTACAGCTTCGGCCTGACTTAAATCCAATTTTCCATTTAAAAAGGCACGTAACGTAAATTCTCCAGCCGTTGCCATTCTACAACCTTGTCGCAAGAATAATTGAATGATTTCTTGTTGAATATATAGCGATCCATGACATGACACTTCAATAACATTTTCACCTGTATAAGAATTAGGATTTTTAAATACAGATACTAAAACTTCGTCAAGAGTCTTGTTACCATCAACTATATGACCTAAATGAATTGTATGAGTGGCTTGATTCTTTAATTTTTTTCCAGAAATAGATTTAAAAGACGATGAGGCTATTTCAATAGCATCTTTACCAGATAATCTTATAACAGCAATAGCACCACTACCCGAAGGTGTTGCTAAAGCTACAATAGTATCGTTGTGCATAGTCATTTGCTTTGTTGCAAAAGTATTGCAAAATATGAGATTGTTAAAAGTTTAAGAATGCTATTTAAGATTTAATTCACAATCTATTCTTAGAATAATTAGCCTATGTTGTTATATTTGCTAATCAAAAAAATTGAAAATGATAAACATGAAAAAAACACTGATTTTATTTGTCTTAACGTTTGTATTAGTAAGTTGTAATCAAAATAAAGACACAGAATATGTTATAAACGGCAATGCTGAAGGCATAGAAAATGGTATAAAAGTGCGACTTGCTCAAATAGATGAAAAAGGAAAACAAGTATTTAGAGATTCTGCAGTTGTAATGGACGGAAAATTCACAATCAAAGGAGCTGTTGAAGAACCTAGTCTTTATTTTTTATCTGCTGATGGTACTCCTGGAAACATGCTCTTCATGTTAGAAAACAGTAACATACAAATAGACTTTAATAACGAAATCCCTATGGAATCTAAAGTTAAAGGTTCTGAATCTAATAAGAGTTATGAAGATTTTCAGAATGGTATGCTACAATTTAGAGAAGAAGGTACAGCCATTATGACTAGATTTAATGAACTTGGACAAGAGCCTGCGCCAGAAACAAGAGATTCAATTAGAAAAGCCATGGAGGACATGAGAAAAAGACAAATGGCTTATCCGCTTAGCTTTGTTCAAGATAATAGCAACAGTTATTTTAGTCTAAACCTTATTCAATTAGAATCTAACAGACCAACATTTGATATTTTAAAATATAAAGAGGCTTACGAAAGTTTTCCAACGCACTTAAAAGAGTCTAAGCTAGGACAACTTGTAAAGCAAAAACTAGATGAACTATACAAAGCGTATGAAAAAATAGCTCATCTAGAAGTAGGTAAAATAGCACCTAACTTTGAGTCTCAAACACCAGATGGAAAAAAAGTAAGTCTAAATGAATTGAAAGGAAAAGCAACCATAATAGACTTTTGGGCAGCTTGGTGTGGTCCTTGTAGAAGAGAAAACCCTAATGTGGTTAAAATATATGAACAATACCACGATAAAGGATTAGAGATCATTGGTGTATCTTTAGATGGAGCGCCAAACCAAAAAGATCCTAAAAAAGCATGGTTAGATGCTATTGAAAAAGATGGTCTAAAATGGAACCAGGTATCTAGTTTAAAATATTTTAACGACGAGGTTGCTCAATTGTACAATATTGACAGAATACCGGCTACTTATATCTTAGATGAAGAAGGTAAAATTGTAGCAAAAAATTTAAGAGGTGCTGCACTAGAACTCAAAATTAAAGAGCTTCTTGATACTCCTTAATAAATAGTTTATTTGATATAAAAAGCCTGCAATTCGCAGGCTTTTCTTTTTAATGCAATTTCCCTGTTTTATACAATAGAAAAAGTATAATAATAGGGATAGCCAACAAACCAATATGTCCTAAATCGGTTTTGAACAAACTTGGCATTAAAATCAAAGTTATGGCATAACCTCCTACCGCTCCTCCAAAATGGGCATCGTGTCCTATATTCCCAATTCTGTTTTTCATACCATAAATGGAATATAACAAATACCCAATACCAAACACATAACCAGGTATTGGTATAGGAATAAAGTACATGTATAAACTCATTCCAGGATCTAATAAAATAGCTGAATATAATACACCTGTTACAGCTCCACTGGCTCCAACAGCAGAATACCAAAACTTTTCCTTATGAAAATAAAGGGACAGCAAATTTCCAAAAACCAAGCTCGCAAAATAAATGATTAAAAAATTATAGGTTCCTAGAGACCCTATAACATTACTTGCAAAAAAGTAAAGCGTAATCATGTTAAACAACAAATGGGCTGTGTCTACATGCAAAAACCCTGAACTAAACATACGTATTTGTTCGCCTCGCTTTATGCCTCCTACATTGAATTTATACTTTTCAAAAAACAATCGGTCATCAAAACCTTTCAATGATATAATAACATTGGCTGCAATAATTGCAATTGTAACAGGATCTAAATTGTACATAAACTCTAATCTTATAAATCAAATATAGCATATATTTGCTGTTGCAAAACTAACATACTTTCATGCAACTTATTGCCTATATTCTCATTTATCCTATTCTTTGGTTAATTTCTATTTTGCCGTTTAGATTACTTTACGGCTTATCCGATGTATTGTGGCTATTTCTTTATAAAATATTTGGATACCGAAAATCAACTGTGAAAGAAAATTTAAGGTTGGTATTCCCTGAAAAATCAGAAAAAGAAATTTCTAAAATCACAAGTCAATTTTACCATCATTTATGCGATATGATTTTAGAAGCCATAAAGTCAATGACTATATCTGAAAAAGAACTTAAAAAGCGATATAAATTCACCAATATTGAACTCATAAATAACCTCGAAGATAAACAACGTAGCATTATTCTAATGTGTGGTCACTATGGAAGCTGGGAATGGGTCTTTATAATGCAAAAATATATAAACTATAAAGGTTATGCCATCTATAAAAGACTAGCAAACAAATATTTTGACAAGCTAGTGAAACGCATAAGAGCAAAATTTGACACACATCTTATCACAACCAAAGAAACATTTAACATACTTAGCGAATCTAAAAAACGTGGAGAACTCACCATAAATGGTTTTGCTTCAGACCAATCTCCAAAAGCCACAAAGGCATTTCATTGGAATGAATTTATGGGTATCAAAGTACCAATGTACACAGGTGCTGAAACCTTAGCCAAAAAACTGGATATGGCTGTAGTCTTTTTTGGTGTAAAACGTATTAAACGTGGTTATTACGAAACTACATTTAAGACCATTACAGAAAATCCAAATGATTACAAAGACTATGAAATTACAGACTTGTTTTTTAAGTTGGTTGAAGAACAAATCATAGAAGCTCCTCAATATTATCTATGGACCCACAAACGCTGGAAACATAGAAACAAAGTTCCTGCTCAATTTCAGTAAATAAGTTTAATCTAAATTAAACCAATCATCTACATTGACGTCGCTTGATGGTTTTTCAATTAAAGACTTATGAATAAATTCATTATTGCATTTTGAATATTCATAATCTTTTGCCCAATCTTTATGATTATTGGCTAAAGCAATAATGCTCTCACAAACATAATCCATTTCTGCAGTGGTGGTTGTAGGATGAATAGACATGCGTATCCAACCTGGTTTACGCACCAAATCTCCAATAGATATTTCGTTTGTAAGTTCTTTCGACGTTTGTTGGTCTACATGCAATAAGAAATGCCCATACGTACCTGCACAACTACAGCCACCACGTGTTTGAATTCCAAATCTATCATTTAACAACTTTACCCCAAGATTATAATGTAAATCATCAATATAAAACGAAATAACTCCCAAACGGTCTTGATGCTGACCTGCAAGAATATTGATATTAGAAATTGGCTGAAGTTTCTTAAAAATAGTATCTACAAGTTCGTGCTCGCGTCCAAGGATATTGGCAACTCCCATTTGTTCCTTCAACTTTATAGACAAAGCTGTTTTTATAGTTTGAAGAAATCCGGGTGTACCACCATCTTCTCTATCCTCAATATTATCAATATATTTATGTTCTCCCCAAGGATTCGTCCAACTCACCGTACCTCCGCCAGGACAATCTGGTACCATATTATGGTATAATTTCTTATTGAAAACCAACACACCTGAAGTACCTGGTCCTCCTAAAAATTTATGTGGTGAGAAAAATATAGCATCTAGTTGCTCTTCCTCATCCTCTGGATGCATATTTATATCTACGTATGGTGCTGAACATGCAAAATCCACAAAACATACACCTCCATGTTGGTGCATCAATTTAGCAACGTTATGATATGGTGTCTGTATACCTGTAACATTAGATCCTCCAACAATAGAGCAAATTTTTAATGTTCTGTCTTTATACTGTTCTAATAATGCTTCAAGATTTTTTAAACAGAATAAACCATTATCGTCTGGTGAAACAACCTCAACCTTTGCAATAGTTTCTAACCAAGAGGTTTGGTTAGAGTGGTGTTCCATATGCGAAATAAAAACAACTGGTCGCATTTCATCGGGAACCGCTGTGTAATCTCTTAGGTTTTCAGGAATTTTTAATCCTAAAATACGTTGAAACTTATTCACAACACCTGTCATACCATTACCTGTAACAATCAACACATCATCATCGTTGGCATTAACATGGTCTTTTATAATGTGTTTAGCCTTATGATAGGCTTTTGTCATTGCTGTACCAGACACAGTGGTTTCGGTATGTGTATTAGCTACAAAGGGCCCAAACTCGTTAAGTAGTTTCTCTTCAATAGGTCTGTACAAACGTCCTGAAGCGGTCCAGTCTGTATAGATTATTTTTTGTTCTCCAAAAGGCGAAACAAAGGTTTGATTTTGACCAACAATATGTTTCCTGAATTGCTCAAAATAAGCTTCAAGGGTTGTAGAGTTTTGTGTTGTAGCTTCAGAAATCATAATTAAAGATACTAAATATTAGCGACTGCTTTAATTTCAGCAATAAAACGATCCGCTAAATCATCTGCAGCTGATTGCGATTGCGCTTCTGTATAAATACGAATTATAGGCTCTGTATTACTCTTTCTTAAGTGTACCCAACTATCTGCAAAATCTATCTTAACTCCATCAATGGTTGTTAAGGTTTCGTGACTATAGTTAGCTTCCATAGTACTCAAAATCGCATCGACATCTAATTGTGGTGTCAACTGAATTTTCTTTTTACTCATAAAGTAATTAGGGTATGTAGCTCTCAAAGCACTTACAGATAGTTTCTTCTCTGCTAAAAGGCTCAAAAATAAAGCCACACCAACAAGAGCATCTCGACCATAATGCAATTCAGGATAAATAATACCTCCATTACCTTCACCACCAATAACGACGTTGTTTTTTTTCATCAATTCCACAACATTTACCTCGCCAACAGCACTGGCTTCGTACATGCCACCATACTTTTCGGTAACATCTCGTAAAGCACGTGTAGAACTCATATTGCTAACGGTGTTTCCAGGATTCTTACTCAACACATAATCTGCACATGCTACCAAAGTATATTCCTCGCCAAACATCTCCCCTTTTTCATCCATAAAAGCCAAACGATCTACATCTGGGTCTACAACAATACCAAAATCGGCACGCTCTTTTACAACGGCTTTTGCTAAGTCTCCCAAATGCTCTTTTAAAGGCTCAGGATTATGTGGAAAATGACCTGTTGGCTCGCAATACAATTTCACAGCTTGAACTCCTAAACGCTCTAATAATAATGGAATCGCAATACCTCCTGTAGAATTAACACCATCTACTACAACTTTAAAATTTGCTCCTTCAATAGCATCTTTATTCACTAATGGTAAATCTAAAACCTCATCAATATGTAAGTCGATATAGGCATCATTTTTAGTAATCTTTCCAAGGTCATCAACCTCAGCAAATGTCATATCGTTAGAGGCTGCTATATCAAGAATCTTCTTGCCTTCTACTCCATTTAAAAATTCACCTTTATGATTCAATAACTTTAAAGCATTCCATTGTTTTGGGTTATGACTTGCAGTTAAAATTATACCACCATCTGCGTGCTCCATTGGTACAGCAACCTCTACAGTTGGTGTTGTAGATAAGCCTAAATCTATAACATGAATTCCCATACCAACTAAGGTATTCATCACTAAACTCTGAATCATTTCACCAGAAATACGTGCATCTCTACCAACAACAACTCTGTAATTGTCCTTATTGCGCTGTTGCTTCAGCCAAGTACCATAAGCGGCTGCAAATTTTACAGCATCAATTGGTGTTAAATTGTCCTCAACAGCTCCACCAATAGTTCCACGAATTCCTGATATAGATTTAATTAAAGTCATAGATTTTTGATTTTGAGCAAATATAATATCTTAGAGACGCTTTAGAAATGATTTTTGAATTTTGTTATTACGAATTCGTAAATTCGAACCTATGAATTTTCTAGCCCACATTTATCTATCTGGAAACGACGAGCTCTTAACCATTGGTAATTTTGTTGCCGATGGCATAAGAGGAAACAGCTACAAAGTCTATCCTGAAAAAGTTCAGGCAGGTATCCTATTGCACAGAGCCATTGATACGTTTACAGATGCGCACCCTATCTTTAAACAAAGTACGAAGCGTCTACATAAAAATTATGGGCATTATAGCGGAGTTATTGTAGATATTATTTATGATCATTTTTTAGCAAAAAACTGGAAAGAATATTCAAACATCCCTTTGGCAAACTTTGTAGATGAGTTCTACAATACTCTAAATAAGAATTTTGAAATCTTACCTAAGCGCTTTAAACACCTAACACCAATTATGATAGAAGGCAATTGGCTATTAAGTTATGCTACAGTAGATGGTATTCAACTTGTGCTTAACGGAATGAACAAACGTACAAAAGGCAGATCTAAAATGAATGAAGCCACAAATGAACTAAAAGAGTTTTACACAGAGTTTGAAGAAGAATTTACAGCGTTCTTTAAAGAGCTTCAATCATTTGCCAGCACAAAGAGAAACGACATCGAAAAGCAGTTTAATATATGAAGAACCAAATAATCATCTTATTATTCTTTTTCTGCCTTGTTGGTTGTAAACAAGAGACCAGCATAAACAAAACTCAAAAAGAAAATAAAGGAACTATTGCCCAAAAAGCAATGGTAGTAAGTGCCAGAAAAGAAGCTTCAGAAATAGGTGTTAAAATATTAAAACTAGGTGGTAATGCTTTTGATGCCATGATGGCAACCGAAATGGCACTGGCCGTAACCTATCCGTATGCTGGTAATCTTGGTGGTGGCGGATTTTTGGTGTACAGACTAGCCGATGGCACTAAAGGTGCTTTAGACTATAGAGAAAAAGCACCTTTAGCAGCCTATAAAGACATGTATCTCGATGAAGAAGGTAACGTCATTAAAAACCTCAGTACAGTGGGTAGCATGGCTGTTGGTGTACCTGGAACTATTGCTGGAATTTTTGAAGCCCAACGCAGATTTGGCAAACTTGATGTTAAAACCGTTCTACAACCTGTTATAGAATTAGCACAGAATGGTTTTGTAGTCACCAATAAACAAGCAAAACGGTTTTCTGAATACGACAGTATTTTTTCTGCAGTAAACAAAAAACAAATTCTTTTCAATAAGACGATTAAAGCAGGAGACACTATAAAGAACTTAGCTTTAGCAAATACATTACAACGCATTTCAGAGCATGGTCGTGATGAATTTTATAAAGGTGAAACTGCAAAAATGCTGGTGTCTTTTTTAGAAGCTAAAGGCAGCAGCATCACCCTTGAAGATTTAGAAAAATACGAAGCCAAATGGAGAAACCCTGTATCTTTTGAGTACGACGATTTAACCATAACATCCATGTCTCCTCCTTCATCTGGAGGAATATGTCTAGGGCAAATCATGAAAATGATAGAGCCTTTTGATTTAAATGATTACGGTCACAACTCCTTAAAAACTATTCAGGTATTGGTCGAAGCAGAAAAACGTGCCTATGCAGACCGAAGCTATTATCTAGGTGATCCAGATTTTGTAGATATCCCAACTAAAACCTTATTAAGCGATGTATATCTTGAAGGTAGAATGGCTAATTTCTCGTTCAAAGAGCCAACACCTTCAGATACCTTATCGCATGGCTATATTGTCGGTTATGAAAGTGATGAAACTACCCACTACTCTATTGTAGATCAGTTTGGTAATGCTATAGCGGTTACTACAACATTGAATGGTGCTTATGGTTCTAAATTGTATGCAGAAGAATTAGGCTTCTTCCTTAACAATGAAATGGACGACTTTAGCAGTAAACCTGGCGTACCAAACTATTATGGCCTTATTGGTGCCGAAGCCAATAGCATCGCACCAGAAAAACGCATGCTGAGTGCTATGACACCAACCATTGTAGAAAAAGAAGGAGAACTTTACATGACTTTAGGCACACCTGGTGGATCAACCATTATTACTTCTGTATTACAGACCATTATTAATGTCCATGAGTTTGGGTTCTCTATGCAAAGTGCTGTTGATGCACCACGCTTTCATCATCAGTGGTTACCAGATGAAATTAGAATGGAACCAAATAGTTTTAATATAGACCTTATAAAAGCATTAGAAGCCTTAGGATACTCCATCAACTTAAAACGCTCACCTGTAATTGGTAAAGTAGATGCTATCTTAGTTCTAGATGATGGCACTTTAGAAGGTGGTGCAGATCATAGAGGTGACGATACTGCTGTTGGGTTTTAACATTGTTTTAAAAAAATACAACTGTTCGATATTGTATCTTTAGCTTCACCAAGCCAAAATTAACCTACCTCATAAAATCAACCAAGCATGAAAAATTACATGGCTCTTGCAGCACTCTGCATTTCATTATTCTCATTTTCTCAAGGTACACAACTTTTAAGACAACCCACACTTCATGGAGATGATGTCGTCTTTGTGTATGCTAACGACTTATGGAAAGCATCTACCAAAGGTGGTACTGCCATTAGATTAACCAGTGATGAAGGCTACGAGTCCAACCCTCACTTTTCTAACGATGGCAAAATGATTGCCTTTACGGCACAATACGATGGTAATGTCGATGTTTATGTAATGCCTTCAGAAGGTGGAGAGCCTAAACGTCTCACCTATCATCCTGATGGTGATTTTGTACAAGGATGGACACCAGATGGCAAAGTACTATTTCGCTCTGGTAGAGAAGCGCAACCAACCATGACTAATAAATTCTTCACTGTGTCTACTGAGGGAGGCTTACCTGAAGCTTTAGACATTCCGAGAGCAGCTTATGGTGAAATGTCACCTGACGGAAAGCATGTCGCATACACACCAATCACAGGTTGGGATGCTGAGTGGAGAAACTATCGTGGCGGACAAGCAATGCCGATTTGGGTTGTAGATTTAAAAACCAAAGACTTAGTAAGAACATCGCAACCTACTAAAGAGCGTCATTTAGACCCTGTTTGGTTAAATGCTTGGGTATATTTTATGTCTGAGCGCGATTATACCATGAATATTTGGGCTTTTAACCCTTCAACTAAAGAAGAAAAACAAATCACCTTTCATAAAAAGTTTGATGTAAAAAGTTTGGATGCTAGTGATGAAAAAATTGTGTATGAACAAGGTGGATATCTTCACGTATATGACCCAAAGACTTCAAAAACATCACAGCTAAATATTGAAGTCAAAGCAGATCTCAATTTCTACAGAACAAAATGGGATGATGTGTCCGCAAGACAATTAATAAACCCTAATGTTTCACCAACTGGAAAACGTGCCATCTTTGAGCATCGTGGAGAAATCTTTACAGTGCCAAAAGAAAATGGAACTTGGATAAATCTTACCAACTCACCAGGTGTTGCTGATCGCAGTCCTATATGGTCACCAAAAGGTGATAAAATTGCTTGGTTTTCAGACAAAAGTGGGGAATACCAATTAATGCTTGCCGACCAAAACGGTCAAAATGCAGAGGCGATTTCCCTACCTAACCCAACATTCTACTTTCAACCAGATTGGTCTCCAGACGGAAAATACATGGCCTACACAGACACACATTACAACATCTGGATATTAAATCTAGAAACTAAAAAGACCCAAAAAGTAGATACTGATCGTTATGCACATCCTAACCGTTCTATGAATCCGGTTTGGTCTCCAAACAGTAAATGGATTGCCTATGCAAAACAACAGGACAGCCATTTTAAAGCCATTTTTGCTTACAATATAGATACTAAAAAAATCATCCAAATTACAGATCCTATTGCAGACGCCATAACTCCAGTTTGGGATGCTTCAGGTAAATATCTATACACTTTGGCAAGTACCAACTACGGTCTACAAAGTGGATGGTTAGATATGAGTAATTACGATCCTGCAGCCAACCTTACCAGAAGCTTATATGCTGTAGTACTAAGTAAAGATGATAAAGCACCCAACCTTCCTAAAAATGATATGGAAGACGTAAAAAAAGAAGATAAAGACGACAAGAAAGATGATAAAAAGGATGACAAAAAAGACGATAAAAAATCATCGGATGCTATTACAGTAACCATTGACGAAGAAGGTATTTTCGATCGGGCTGTCGCACTAGACCTACCTGCAAGAAATTATGTAGCATTGCTAAAAGGCCCAAAGCATAAAGTGTTTGTTGCAGAGGCAATTCCTAATGCAAGAGGACTAAAGGTGCATTCCTATGACGTTGAAAAAGAGAAAGCAACAGACTTTGCAGATGGTGTTTCTCAAATGGTAGCATCAGATGATAGAAAGTCTATACTACTATCTCAAAATGGTGCTTGGGTTTTAACGGGCTCTGAAGCTCCACCAAAATCAGGAAAAGACAATCTAAAGATTGATATCAAAATAAAACTAGACCCTAAGGCAGAAGCACACCAAATCTTTAAAGAAGGCTGGCGTTATATGAGAGACTTCCTATATGTAGATAATGTACATGGTGCGCCTTGGGATGAAGTGTACAAATGGTATGCACCGTGGATAGACCATGTACGTCACAGAACAGACTTAAACTACGTGGTTGATATTATGAGTGGTGAAGTTGCAGTGGGACACTCTTACGTCTCTGGTGGAGATTTTCCTGATGTAGATCGTGTGCCTGTTGGCTTGTTAGGTTGTGATATAGAAAAGGTTAATGGCAACTATAAGATTACTAAAATCTATACTGGTGAACGTTGGAACCCTAACATTGATGCACCACTAGCAAAACCAGGTATAGAGGTTAATGAAGGGGATTATATACTAGCCATAAACGGAATACCACTAGATAGCAATACAAACCCTTACAAATTATTAGAGCAAACAGCTGGTAGAGAAATCAGCATGACTGTAAATACCCAACCTAGCATGACCGATGCTAAAACCATTTTGGTAAAACCTGTTAGTAACGAAAGAAGTTTAAGAAGTATTGAGTGGATTGAAAGCAACCGAAGAAAAGTTGACGAGTTATCTAACGGCAAGCTTGCCTATGTCTATGTGCCAAACACAGGTGGCGGAGGCTTTACGTCGTTCAACAGGTATTATTTCTCGCAACAAGACAAAAAAGGTGTGGTGATAGACGAACGTAATAATGGTGGTGGCTCAGCAGCAGACTATATGATAGACATCATGTCTCGCGAATTGTTTGGCTATTTCAATAGTAAAGCTGGCGATAAACGTCCTTGGACAACACCTATTGCTGGTATTTGGGGACCAAAAGTAATGCTCATTAACGAGCGTGCTGGTTCTGGTGGTGATTTACTACCATATATGTTCAAAATGAAAAATATTGGTCCACTAATTGGTACCAGAACTTGGGGAGGACTTGTAGGAACTTGGGATACACCTCGCTTTATTGATGGTGGTCGAATGGTAGCTCCGCGTGGTGGCTTCTATGATGTTAATGGTGAATGGGCTGTTGAAGGCGAAGGCGTAGCTCCAGATATTGAAGTCATTCAACATCCTAAAGAGACTTCAAAAGGAAACGACCCACAATTAGAACGTGCTGTAGAAGAAGCGATGAAGCTTTTAAACGGTAATGAGTTTGAACTAAAACCAGAACCAAAAGCTCCAGTGCGTTGGAAACGTCCTAAAGGGTACAAATCCGATAATTAAGACGTCATCAATAACACAGTAGCTATTGATAACAAATACAAATTACTTAACTTCCACCACCAGTATTAATTTGGTGGTGGAATTGCTTGTAATACTATAAAACACACTAATAATGCCTAAAGCTTCAAAAACAAAACGCATCTTTAAGATTATAGGAGGAATCATCATCTTCTTTACACTGCCTACGCTACTCTTCTTTGGGTTTATGTACCTCAAGTACGACGAAGATTTACCAACAGGCAAATTGGGTACTGAAGCTGACCAATTAGCAGCGACCATGCTAAATGCCTTAAATGAAGAAGCCTATCTTAATACCGATTATATTGAGTGGACTTTTAAAAGCAGACACCATTACAAATGGTATAAAACGGATAATACCTGCGAAGTATCTTGGGATGCTATGACCGTAATTCTGGATTTAGATAACATTAATAACTCAAAAGTATTTGCTGGCGAACAAGAATATAATGGCAGTGAAAAACAGGATTATATCAACAAAGCTGAAAAATACTTCAATAACGACTCGTTCTGGTTGGTAGCTCCATACAAAGTTTTTGATAAAGGCACAGAACGCAGATTAGTAACAACCGAAAATGGTGAAAAGGCCTTATTGGTCACCTACACCAAAGGAGGTAGTACCCCTGGCGATTCGTATCTCTGGCATCTGGATAAAAACGGACTGCCTAAAAGCTTTCAAATGTGGGTAGACATTCTACCTATAGATGGCCTTGAAGCATCATGGGACCAATGGACAACCACCCAAAGTGGAGCCAAATTACCGACCTCGCATAAATTCATGGTGTTTAACCTTGATATGGGAGAAGTAATAGGACTTAATTTATAACTAACACCCAACACCCACTAAATACTGCTTACTGAACACTGCCTACTGCCTACTGAACACTGCCCACTACTTAGAACGCTGCCCTACAAACTGCTGGCTTTTCAACTTAAATAGTACGTTAAAACTGGTTAAACTACCATAGCTTCTGGTAATGTATTGCTGTAAGTCTATCTTTTCCTGTTCATCAAGGTTGCTAGAGTTTATCTTCTGCTCCATCACACGTAAACGGTCGCGTACCATAGTGATTTTATGAAAGAAGGTGTCTATAGGTAGTTCCTTACCTTGTAAGTTAGTGTCACCTGGCTCTAGGATTAACTTTCCACCCTTCCACTTATCGGCAATAGAAATAACTTCAGAAACATCAGACCATTTCTTAAGGATGCTTTTAAGACTCTTTTCAACCTCATAAAAACTTACCGTATCTACATCGTCTTCAGCAGCTTCAATCACTTCAAAGTCCTCATCGAGTTCTATGGTTTCTAAACCCTTATCTATAAACGTCACCCAATAGTGCTTTGAGGTAACATTGGTAACGACTCCTTTTCCGTGTGCTGTATGATTGATGCGCGATCCTATTCCTAATAATTTCATTGTTGATTATAGTTTAATCTGTTATTCATTTTTATAAAATTCGTCAATTCGAGTGGGTTTTACGATTGAAAATGAGTAAAATCTGTATCGAGAATAGAATTTTTTACTTTAAACTGGTTCTCGATACGATTTTTCGTGCCTCAAAATCACTCGAAATGACGCTTGATTATGAACTTATTTATTTTATTTTTCGGATAACAAGTATACTAAATCTCTGTTAGATTTCTGCCTTATAAACAGGAATCTTATGCGATGTTACCCTATTTTGATTTTAGTTCAAAATCTGTTACTTTTAGACTTCCTCTATCACCGATTTAATTAATAGTCGTATCCCTAAAAATATATGATATGGACTACCACATGACCTTCTGGAATTTAGAAAACCTCTTTGACATTGAACACTCACCAAGGCGTACCGAGAAACTGCAACGTGCTATTGGTAGCGACATAAAAGGCTGGGGACCTACACAACTTAATAATAAATTAGACCAACTGAACCACATTATTATTCAGTTGAATAATGGTAAAGGCCCTGATATCCTTGGGGTTTGTGAGGTAGAAAATGCCCATGTACTCAACTTATTAATTCAGAAAATGGGTGTGTTAAACCGCAACTATGCTTTGGTACATGATGACTCGGATGACAGACGTGGCATTGATGTGGCCTTTATCTACGATGCAGATTTATTTAGTGTTGAAGAGGAAAATGGCGAGCCTAAGGTTTATGATCACTTTGTGTTGCGCCGTACAGCCACGAGAGATATTCTACAGGTTAACTTCTTAACCAAGCATAGCCAAGGGCAACAACGCCTGGTACTGATTGCTAACCACTGGCCGTCGCGTAGTGGTGGGCAGTACGAGTCTGAAGGCTACCGACAGATTGCTGGGGAAACGCTGAGCTATTTCCATCAACGGATTAGAGAGGTGCATGGCGATGATACGCCTGTATTGGCAATGGGTGACTTTAATGATGAGCCTTTTAATGAGTCACTAACCCGCTTTGCTCTGGCCTTACGTAGCAGAGCACGTGTGGTACGTGGACGTATTCCCTACTTTTTAAACCTCATGTGGCCGTTAATGGACTACGGAACGGCCAGTTTTTACTTTGGGAATCAACCGAATATGATTGATCAGTTTTTGGCTAATGAGAACATGCTAAAGAGCAACAGTGCTATTAAAATAGTGCCTGATTCAGTATGTATTGAGCGTTTTCCTGAAATGGTAAAGCCTGGTGCCTATGGTGTGCCTAAGCATTTTGGTGGTATGGGCAAAACCATTGTAACCGATGGTTATAGCGACCACTACCCTATTTCGGTGAAACTGAGGGAGTCTTAGACTATTTTTAGATTTTAAACTAGATGAACATAAAAGCATCATCGTCTTTAACAGTCTTATTAGCATCTTTAGCTTTAGGCGACACCTCCACCTTTGGCTGAGGTACACTTATGGTCTGTGACCTAGATTTTAGTAGTCTTAATCGTAATTTTTGTAATGAGTTCATAGCACTTGTGTTTGGTGTTACTAAAGATACGGCTATAAACTTACTTTTAGATGTCTTAAACCTTTATATATTAAAGATTTAGTGTTTTGTTAACATTAGGATGTACTACTGCTATTTTTACTACTTCTATTTTAATGTCTGGTTTGATGTTTTGCTGTGGGAATTACACTTTTAACACCCGCATTACCCGAAGGAACCCCGAAGGAGACCCGAAGGAGAGCCGAAGGAGCACCGAAGGAGCTCTTGATGTGGTTTGGAGGGTTTTGGTACTTTGTGAGAAGTGAGAAGTGGTTAGTTGATGGGTGTTGGGTTCTCGATACATTTTTAATCGTTTTGATGAGATCCTGAAACGAGTTCAGGATGACAAACAGTATACTAAGTTGGTTGGTTCTCGATACATTTTATTCTCATGCTTCAAATAAAACACTCGAACTGACGGCTTGGCTTGTGTTCTTTCTTTCTCTTTTGAGACTGCTTCGTGCCTCGCAGTGACGGTTTGTTGTGTTTGTTTTTGGGATTCCTTCGGGTTTGCCGCATCGCTTTTGCGACTCGCAATGACTACTCGGAATGACGAATGGCTATGGTAAACGCTCGGAATGATGGTAGTGACTGCTTCTCGATACAATTTGCTCATGCTTCACAAATCACTCGAAGTGACGAGATAATTGCTTCTCGATACAAATTTTTCTCATTGCTGTCGAAAAATTCACTCGAAGTGACGGATTATATCTTGATGATACTGTTTTATAGTAATGGTTAATGTTGATGAGATTCCTTCGGGTTTGCCGCGTCGCTTTTGCGACTCGCAATGACTACTCGGAATGACAAAGGTAACGTCATTGCGAGTGAGGTACGAACGACGCAATCTAGTTGTTGGGTATGTTGCCTGTTTATGAGACTGCTTTGTTTATTGCTGTGATGGTTTGTTTTTGTGCTTTGATGAGATGCTGAATCAAGTTCAGCATGACAATAATGGCTTCCAAGGCTTCAGCCATTCTTGACGGATTTTGTTTATATATACTGCTGACAGC
>MDTG01423440.1_pt1 | contig 17061 bp, 18 predicted proteins | sample 811421 | NCBI WGS metagenome assembly MDTG01 (sample SAMN05326645, study PRJNA326480) | marine metagenome | isolation source: seawater | place: Pacific Ocean: South East | collected 2011
TCTAAATCTAATTGGAATTAGTTGCCACATTGGAAGTCAAATTAGCAAAATAAGTGCCTATAAAAATACCTTCATAGAAATGAAAAAGGCTGCTGACAAATTTGTTGATGCTGGAATAAAAATCAAACATATTGATTTAGGAGGAGGATTTCATGTTAAATATAGTGAAAAAGACCCCAATTTTAGAATCGAAGATGTAAAAAAAGAATTAGATTTTTGTTTTGATGGATCAGATTACGAGTTATCATTTGAACCTGGGCGTTTTTTAATAGCAGAAGCAGGTATACTAATTACAACTATAATTAATATAAAACAAAATGGTGGTATAAATTATTTGATTGTTGACGCTGGAATGAATACTTTAATTCGTCCAGCAATGTATAATTCTTATCATAAAATTGAGTCAATTAACAATAAATCAAAAATCCAAGTTTCTTATGCTGTTGCAGGTCCAATTTGTGAAAGCTCAGATATTTTTCTTAAAAATATAGAGCTACCTAAACAAACTATTGGAGATATATTAGTAATTAGAGATGTTGGAGCATATGGGAAAGTTATGTCATCAAATTACAATACAAGATTACTTCCTTCAGAAGTTTTAGTAAATAAAGATTTGTTTGGTATAATTTATTCTCCTAACAAAATTGAGAAAAATATTGAAGAGGATATAATACCTAATTGGCTATAATTAATTTAGAGTCTTATGAATAATCTTTGCTAAGTCAGAAATTATAAGATTAAGATTAAAGAAAAATTCTCTTATATAAAACTCTAATAGAACAAAGGTATTAATTCCATAAGATCTAGAAAACCAAATTCCTAAAAAAATAGCAAAAATTAAAATTATAACAATTAGTGAATTTCTTATACTTGGTTCTTCTTGATTAACTATAGTACTCGGCAGATTCTTTATAGTATTTTTTTCTTTTTTAATATTTTGATTATTTTTAATAACATCTTCTAAATCATTATTTTTTGAAGATGGAACTGAAGAATATGTTTCTTCCTTATCTAAATCTTGGTACCATTGATAACCACAATTAGCACATTCAACCATTTTGCCATTAGGTTTTAAATCTGCAGAATTTACAAGGTATTTAAAATCACAATTTGAGCAAACAATGAACATAAAATATATATAGATTACTCAGCCTAGTATATAAAACAAAATAATATCTTATGTTAATTATTAAAAGTATAATTTTTTATATTTCTTTATCAATTTGGACTATATTTATGGGAATAATATGCATCCCATATTTATTCCTACCTAATAAACTATTAAAATATCCAACCAAATTATGGATTAAGGTTATTTTTGTATTTCTTGAAAGTATTTGTAATATTAAGCATAAAATAGAAGGTCTCGAAAATATCCCCAATGAAACAGTTTTGGTTGCATCTAAGCATCAATCAGCTTTTGAAACTTTTGCTTTGTTTTATTATTTAAAAGATTGTTTTTTTGTCCATAAAAAAGAACTTTTCATGATACCCATTTTTGGACAATACTTATTCAAGTCAAGCATGGTTGCTATTAATAGAAGTGGGGGAACTAAAACAATGCGTAAAATGTTACAAGATGTTAAAAAGAAATTAGATCTTGGAAGATCAATAATTATATTTCCAGAAGGTACTAGAACAGTGCCTGGTAGCAAGCCAAGATATAAAACTGGTTTTATTGGTATTTACAATCACACGAACAAAAAAATACTTCCTGTAGCGTTAAACTCTGGCTTATGCTGGTCTAAAAAATCATGGATTTTAAATAATGGTTTAATTACAATAAAAATTTTACCAACAATAAAAGAAAATTTAGATAAAAAAGAAATCCTTCAAAAAGTCCAAGATACTATCGAGTCAGAGTCAAATAAACTATTGGTTAGTTAGTTTTTTTCAGTAGGATCAAAACTACCTGCTTGACCAATTTTTTCTATGATTTTTCTTATTTCTTTGGATTTTGAAAATTGTTCTTCTAGAAACTTTAGATCATTATTTCTTATTGCTTTTTGGTATGTAAGAAGATCCTCGCTGAAACGTCCAAGCATTTCTAAAACAGCTTCTTTATTTTTTTCATAAATATCTCGCCACATGATAGGATCACTACCTGCTAATCTTGTAAAATCTCTAAAACCAGCTGCAGAATACTTTATAACCTCGTCCTTCATTTGTGTTTCTAGTTCTGTCGCTGTCGCAACTACAGAGTAAGCGATAAGTTGTGGAATATGTGATGTCATAGCTAAAACTCTATCATGTCGTTTAGAGTCCATTATTTCTATAGTCATTCCAAATGATTTCCATATTTTAGAGACCAACTCTACAGACTCATCATTTTTATTTATAGGTGTTAAAATACAATACCTATTATCAAATAATTTAGAAAAACCAAACTCTGGACCACTTTTTTCTAATCCAGCTATGGGATGTGCAGGAACAAAAGAAATATTTTTATTAGTAATAGATGCCTTAAAGTCTTTTATAACACTAACTTTAGTAGATCCAACATCGGTAATTAATGTTGGCTTTGTTATATAATTATTTAATTTATTAAATATATTTTTATAAGAACCTAATGGTACACAGATAAAAATAAAATCAAATTGTAATTTAAAATTTTTTATATCATTTTGTATTTCATCAACAATATTTAAATCATTTGTAATTTTTATATTGTTATTATCATTTTCCAGAGCAAATATTTTATCAGCAATTTTTTTTTCCTTTATTACTCGAGCTATTGATGAACCTATCAAGCCCATACCAATAATTAACACTGATTTACAAGGAATATTAGTCATTTAATTTTTTTAAACTATTAATAGCCTGCTCCATTTCTTCTTTTGTGCCTATACTGATTCTAATAAAATTAGGTAATTTATAGCTGTTTAAGCGCCTTATGATTATTCCATCTTTGATTAAATGATTACTAATTTTTTCAGCTCCTTCTTCTGATGTTTCTATAAGAGAGAAATTTCCTTCGGTGTTTCTTGTCTTAATATTTAAAATTTTAAGTTGTTTTTCAAACCACATTTTTATGTCTAAATTTAGCCTGGAAATTTTTTTAATATAGTCTTCATCCTCTAGAGCCTTAATTGCTAAAGCCTGGGATATAGATGTAGTATTAAATGGCGGCTTAATTTTATTAATTATATTTGATACTCTTTGACTAGTATAACACCATCCAATTCGCAATGCGGCAAGTCCATAAATTTTAGAAAACGTTCTTGTAAGTATTAAATTTTCATACTCTTCAGAAAGACTAAAACCTTTGTCGTAGTTATCCTTATCAACATACTCAACATAAGCTCCATCAATAACTACTATTATATTTTTTGAGATATTATTCATTAAATTAACAATTTGATCTCTTGCCAAGTATGTTCCTGTAGGATTATTAGGCGAAGCTATATATATTACTTTTGTTGATTCAGTAATTTGATCAACTATTGTATCGATATTTAAATTAAAATTTTTATCTTCTATTATTTTTTTTGGTACTGCGCCAACAACTTTACTTACTATAGAATACATTTCAAAACCATGTTTAGCATGTAATATTTCATCTCCATCTTTACAAAATGCTAAGGCTGCAAATAATAAAACTTCATCTGATCCAGATCCTAAAATAATTCTATCAGAATCTATAGAAAACCTTTTTGAAATTGCTTTTCTTAGAGATAAGCCATCAATTTCAGGGTATCTGTGTAACGTTTTATAAAAGTTTTCATTTTCCAAAACTTCAACTAACTTTGGTGTTGGACCGTATGGGTTTTCATTAGAAGAAAGCTTAATAACTTTTTGGTTATCACTAAGTTTAGCTTTTCCACCCTTATATATATTTATACTATTTATTGATCTTTTAGATTGTACATCTATGTTTATTAATTTTTGAAGTTTCTCTGATGATTGAAAAATCTCTCTCCAAAGTCTTACAATTGTGTCTTTTGAATAAGATCCATCAAATTTACTAATTAACCTATCTAATATTTTTTGTTCCCTATCTAAATCAACTACAGATTCATCTCTCTTGTGCTTTCCAATTTCTAAAACTATTTTCGAACGATTTGATAATAATTTTATAATTTCATCATCAATAAGATTAATCTTATTTCTTAAATCATCTAATTCTGTATTTTTCATAATATGGCAGGTTTCTTTACAAATTATCTAAGAATAAATCAAAATAAACAAGTATTTAATTTAAAAAATGACGATTTATTGACTTCAATGGATATATAAATATAAGACCCAAAATCACCGATTTGAGACAGCTTGCGGGTGGAGCAAATATCAGCTAAAGCGTTTGAGACTCCTCCTTCATTTTTTCAAGTGGTGATACTAAAAAGAATGAAATGAATAGCAGGATTATAACAGATCAAAAATTAGAGTGCGAGATTGCACTTTTTGACAATATTAATTTTAAATTAGAGTCAGGTGAGATAATTAAGGATTTAAAAATTGCTTTCAAATCATATGGAAGATTGAATAGTAATAAAACAAATGTGATTTTAGTATGTCATGCTCTTACTGGAGATCAGTATGTTGCAGGAAATAATCCAACTACTGGCAGGGATGGCTGGTGGGCAAGAATGGTTGGGCCTAATAAACCAATTGATACAAATAGATTTTTTGTAATATGTTCCAATGTTATTGGAGGCTGCTCTGGATCAACTGGACCAAAGGAAATTAATAAAGAGACTAATATTGTTTATGGTGGTGATTTTCCATCAATTACAATTAAAGATATGGTTAAAGCTCAATCTCTTTTAATTGAAAAATTAAATATAGATAAATTATTTTCTGTAATTGGTGGTTCAATGGGAGCCATGCAAGCGTTACAATGGGCAATAGATTTTCCTGAAAAAATTTCAAATATTATCCATATAGCTGGAGCACTAAAACATTCAGCTCAAAATATAGCTTTTCATGAAGTAGGTAGACAAGCAATTATGAGTGATCCAGTTTGGAAGAAAGGCAAGTATTTTGAATACAACGAAAGGCCAGAACGTGGTCTTTCCGTTGCGAGAATGATTGCGCATATCACTTATTTATCTGAAGACGCAATGCATAGAAAGTTTGGGAGAAAATTACAATCTAGAGATATTATTTCATTTGGTTTTGATGCAGATTTTCAAGTAGAAAGTTATTTAAGATATCAAGGCAAGTCTTTTGTTGAGAGATTTGATGCAAATTCATATCTCTATTTAACTAGAGCAATGGATTACTTTGATCACGATGAAACATTTAAGAAAAATATAGAATTTAGTCATAGTCCTAATAATCATATAAAATATTTAGTTGTATCATTTACTTCTGATTGGTTGTTTCCTACTCAAGAGAGTAAAATTATTGTTAATATTTTAAACTCTCTTTCAAAAGAAGTTAGTTTTCTAGAAATTGAAACTGATAAAGGTCATGATAGTTTTTTGTTAGATGAACCAAATTTAGATAATTTGATAAACGGATATTTAATCAGCAACCTTGAAAAAATAAATGAATAAAATTGCAAGTATAAGAAAAGATTGGAAGTTAATTGAAACACTAATTCAAGAAAATAGAAAAATTTTAGATATTGGTTGTGGAGATGGAAAACTAATGGAGCAGCTCGAAAATAACCTAAACTCAATAACACATGGTATTGAATTAAATAGAGAGTTAGCTTTAGATGCAATAGCTAGAGGATTTAATGTTATTCATGGTGACGCTGAAAATGATCTAAGTCAATACTCCAATCGAAGTTTTGATTATGTAATTCTGAGTCAAACTTTACAAGCTATGATGAAACCAAAGGAAATATTATCTGAATTGTTAAGAATTGGATCAAAGGCTATTGTTTCATTTCCTAACTTTGGACATTGGAAAATAAGATTTCAATTATTAATTTCAGGAAGAATGCCGGTTACTGAAAGCTTGCCATACACTTGGTATGACACACCAAATATTCATTTTTTCACAATAAAAGACTTTCTTAAACTGTGTCATGATATGAATATAGTTATTGAAAAAAGTATTGGCTTAACTTCAAAAGGTAAACAGTTTGATATTAGTGAGTCGATAAGTGGTGTTAATTTTTTTACACATGAAGCAATATTTTTATTAAGTTATAAAAATTTTGAACCTATAAAAATAAAATCAACTAAAAAAATTTTTGTGAAAAATTCAGTTATTGCTAATTAATATATTTATGAACATCAAAATTATACATCAATTAAAAGATAATTATTCTTATATTCTTTTTGATAAAACTAAAGATAGCTTTGTTATAGATCCTGCAGAAAGTAGGCCTATAATAGAATTTATTAAAATAAATAATTTGAAACTAAAAGATGTATTTATTACACATCACCACAAAGATCATACCGCAGGTGTTAATGGTATTTTAAAAGAATTTCCAGAAGTAAACGTTCATTCACCAAGTTCTCAAATAGAAAATACAAGATTTGTATTACATAATAATGATGAGGTAAGTTCATCTATTAATTCTTTTAAAGTGATTGCAACACCTGGGCATACTTTAGATCATATAATTTACTTTGATAAGAATAATAAAATTCTATTTAGTGGTGATACACTTTTTAGATTAGGATGTGGAAGAGTGTTTGAAGGAACATTAAAAGATATGTTTTTAAGTTTACAAAAAATAAATGAACTAAATAATAATACAATTATTTATTGTGGTCATGAATATACACTTGCAAATCTGAAATTTCTTGAAAATATAGTAGATAAAAAAGAGCTGTATAGTAACATTCGTAAAAGAATTGAGGATGATTTAAATAATAAAGGCAGTTCAGTTCCTTTTGTATTAGAAGAAGAAAAGGTTTATAATCTCTATCTTAATCAAAGTTCTAAAATAGCTAAAACGATAAAAGAAGAGTTAAGACTAACGGATTTTGAGTTATTTTCATTTTTAAGAGAAAAAAAAGATACCTTATAAGTTATGATTTTTGAGAATTTAAGGCATATTTTTAATTTGACTATTCTTATACTTCACTGTAAACCGCGCCCAGAAAGAGACAAATGTTAGCAATATTTAAGACTGGTGGAAAACAATATTCAGCGAAAGCTGGTCAAATCCTTAAGGTTGAAAAACTTAATGGTCTTAAAGGGGATAAGGTTTCTTTCACAGATGTGCTTGCTATTAGCGATGAAAAAACAAACAATTTAGGTGAGCCCATTCTTAAAGATGCCACTATTGAGGCAAAAATTGTGGATCAAATTAGAGATAAAAAAATTATTGTTTTTAAAAAAAGAAAAAGACAAAATTACAGATTAACCCAAGGACATAGACAGTATTTAACTGTTTTAAGAATAGAATCTATTTCATATGGAGGAAAGAAATCTTCAGCATCTCCAGAAGCAAAAAAAGTAAAGAAAACAGAAAATAAAAATGTCACTAAAAAAGATGAGAAAACAGAAGTAAAAGTATCGAAAAAGAAAGTTGTTACTAAGAAAAGATCAAATAAAGCTTCACCTGTCAAAAAAAAATCGGTAAAAAAATCAGTAAAAAAAACAACTGAAACCAAGAAAGATAAGTAATGGCAACTAAAAAAGCAGGTGGTAGTTCAAGGAACGGAAGAGATTCCGCGGGTCGCAGACTTGGAGTTAAAAAGTTCGGTGGTGAAAGTGTACTTGCAGGCAATATTATTGTGAGACAAAGAGGTACCAAATTTCATCCAGGTGACAATGTAGGAATAGGTAAAGATCATACAATTTTTGCAACTACAAATGGTAAAGTTACATTCAAAAAAACAAGAGTTAGAACTTTTGTTTCCGTTGTTCCCACGCAATAATAATATTTTCTAAATTTCAAATATTAAAATGAAGTTTTTAGATCAAGCAAAAATATTTATTGCATCGGGAAATGGTGGTGATGGATGCGCTAGTTTTCGTCGAGAAAAATATATTGAATTTGGAGGACCCAATGGTGGAGATGGGGGTAAAGGTGGAGATGTAATATTTAGAGTGGATGAAAATCTAAATACTCTTATAGACTTTAGATACCAGCAACATTTTAAAGCTAAAAATGGCGAAAATGGTAAAGGAAAAAATCAAACTGGAGCGAATGGCAATGATATTATAATTAAAGTTCCTCCAGGTACAGAAATTTATAATGAAGATAAATCTTTACTACTATTTGATTTAATAAATAAGAATGAAGAATTTCGATTAATTACAGGAGGAAATGGTGGTCTAGGTAATAGTCATTTTAAAACTTCAGTTAATCAGGCTCCTAGAAAGTTTACAAAAGGCGAAGAAGGAAATGAGAAATGGATTTGGCTATCTTTAAAATTATTTGCAGATATTGGCGTTATAGGTATGCCTAATGCAGGAAAATCAACATTATTATCAAAAATTTCAAATGCAAACCCAAAGATTGGTGATTATCCATTTACAACTTTAAATCCTATACTTGGAACGGTCAAGCGCTTCGATAAAGAAATTATATTAGCTGATATTCCAGGATTAATTGAAGGAGCGCATGAGGGAAAAGGATTGGGAGACAAGTTTTTAGCCCACATTGAAAGATGTAAATTTTTACTTCATTTAATTGATGTTACAGACAAAGCATGGCTTAAGAATTACAAAACGGTACGTAATGAAATTTCCAAATACAGTAAAAAAGTATCATCAAAAAAAGAAATAGTTGTATTTACAAAAATTGACTTGATTAAGGCAAATTCAAAAATAAAAATTTCTGAAATTAGAAAAAAATTTAATTCTGATTTATTTTTTATATCAAGTTATAATAATGAAGGTATAGATAAACTAATGAATTTTTTATTTAAATTTAATGATTTTTCAAATGATTAATAAATATAAAAAAATAGTAATTAAGATAGGCTCTAATTCAATAGTCAATTCTAAAACAAAAAAAATCAAATCTAAGTGGTTAGATGGTTTGTGTAAGGATATTGCAAAAATTCATAAATCTAAAAAAATTGTAATTGTATGTTCAGGCGCTATAGCTCTTGGATCAAAAAGTATATCAGAAAAAAATTTGAGAAAATTAGAAGATAAACAAGCAGCTGCTTCAATTGGGCAAATTGAATTAGCACATCAATGGAGAAGCAAATTAAAAAAATATAAAATAAATGTTTCACAAATTTTGTTAACACTTGAAGACAGTGAAGAAAGACGACGTTATTTAAACGCAAGAAATACATTATCTTCACTACAAGATAAAAATATTATCCCAATAATAAATGAAAATGACACAGTGGCTACAGAAGAAATTCGGTATGGAGATAATGATAAACTTGCTGCACGCGTTGCACAAATGATCGAAGCAGATTTATTAATTTTACTTAGTGATATAGATGGACTGTATGATGATAATCCAAAAAAAAATAATAATGCGAAAAAATTAACAGAAATTTTTAAAATTGATAAGAAAATTGAAAATTTAGCAAAAAAACAAACTTCAGAACTAGGAAGTGGTGGCATGAATACAAAAATTTTAGCTGCTAAAATATGTTCTGGTAATGGATGTACTACAGTAATTACTAATAGTAATAAAAATAATCCAATAAGTGATATTAATAAATTTAATTCAACAACTTTTTATCCAGTTGTGTCTTATAACTCTTCAAAAAAGAAATGGTTGTTGAATCATCTTAAACCTTCTGGATCAGTTATTGTTGATAGTGGTGCAAAAAAAGCTATTTTAAAAAATAAAAGCTTACTCCCAGCAGGTATTATAGAAATCAAAGGTAGATTTAAAAGAGGAGATGTAATATCAATTATATTGAGAAATGGTCAAAAAGTGGCAATAGGTATATCAGCTTATGACTTTAGTGATGCTAAAAAAATAATTGGTAAAAATAGTAAAGAAATTTCTAAAATTTTAGGTTTCGAAGGAAGGGACGAAGTGGTACATAAAGATAATTTGGTTAGATTTTCCTCATGAGTATTGAAAATAATATTATTGAACTTGGAAAAAATGCAAAAAGTTCTGCGCTAGAAATGAAGCTGTGCAGTAGTGAACAAAAAAATATCGCGTTAAAAAACCTCATAAAAAATTTAGACCTCAACAGAGAAAAAATTTTAAAAGCAAACAAAATTGATTTGGAAAATGGAGAAAGAAAATCATTATCAAATCCCCTTATAAATAGATTAACTTTATCTAATAAATCAATAGATAGTTTAATACAATCAATACAAGATATAATTAAAATACCAGATCCAATAGGTATAACTTTAGAGCAATGGGAAAGACCAAATGGATTAAGTTTTAGAAAAATTTCAACTCCATTAGGAGTGCTTGGTGTAATTTATGAGTCTAGGCCAAATGTTACTGTAGATGCTTCTTGTCTTTCTATTAAATCAGGAAATTGTATAATTTTAAGAGGGGGAAGTGATAGTTTTCATTCTTCTAAAGAACTTGTAAACAATATAACATACGCATTTAAAGACGCAGGCCTTCCTGAATATTGTGTTCAAATGATTGATACACCTGAAAGAGAAGCTGTTGATTACCTATTAAAAATGAATGATTATGTTGATGTAATTATCCCTCGAGGTGGTAAAGGTCTTATTGAAAAAATAAATTCTACAAGCAAAATACCTGTTATCAAACATTTGGATGGTATATGTCACGTATTCGTTGATAAAGAAGCTGATTTAAAAATTGCAGAAAAAGTTGTTTTTAACAGCAAGATGAGACGTCCAGAAATTTGTGGAGCTGCAGAAACGCTTTTAATCGATGAAAATATAAAAGATAAAGCAATTAATATTTTAAATCCACTTAAAGCAGTTGGATGTGAAATAAGAGGTGATGAGTTTATTCAATCATTAGACAAGGATTTTAAAATTGCAAATGAAGAAGATTGGTCGTTGGAGTATCTAGATAAAATTATATCAGCAAAGATCGTATCTGGGGTAGATGGAGCAATCGATCATATTAACAATTATTCCTCTGGTCACACTGAATCAATAATTACCAATAATGAAAAAACATTTGAAAAATTCTTTAATAAGGTTGACAGTGCAATCATTCTTAAAAATGCATCTACTCAATTTGCAGATGGTGGAGAATTTGGATTTGGGGCAGAAATTGGTATTTCAACTGATAAAATACATGTTAGAGGACCGGTTGGAACAAAACATTTAACCACATTTAAATATGTCGTTAATGGCAACGGTCAAGAAAGGCCATAGTTGAAAAAGATTGGCTTGCTTGGTGGATCTTTTGACCCTCCACATAAAGGTCACTTATTTATATCAAGAGAAGCTAAAAAAATACTTGAGCTTGATGAAATTTGGTGGTTAGTTACTCCACAGAACCCTCTTAAAATTTCTATACCAGCAACTTATAGTGAAAGAGTAAAAAATTGTAAGAATATTACTCGGAACTTTCCTATTAAAATTAAAGAAATTGAAAAAAAAATAGAGGCAGATTATTCTTTTAAAACAATTAGTTTTATTCTTAATCATTATAATAATATTAAATTTTTTTGGCTTATGGGTGCTGATAATTTAATAAATTTTCATAATTGGCAGGAGTGGAAAAAAATATTTAATAATATGTCTATTGTTATTTTTAAAAGACATGGCTATAATACTCAAGCTTTGAAAAGTATCGCTGCACAACATTTTAAAAATAGTAAAAAAATTAAGACCAATATAAGCTTTTTAGATTTTGATGAATTACCATCATGGACAATCATCGAAAACAAAGAAATAAAAATTTCATCATCAGAAATTAGAAATCAAAGAGAGAAACTTAGAGGTAAAAATTAGTAAATTGTCCATTACAAATAAAATTTTATCTATTTTAGATGATGCAAAAGCTGAAAATTTAAAAGTAATTGATTTATCAAATAAATCTTCAATTGCAGATAGCTTTATAATTGCTACATGTAGATCCACTAGGCATGCTGATTCTACAGCTGATGAATTAATAAAAAAATTAAAAAAAATAGGTATCAAATGTCCTAATCCTGAAGGAAGACCAACTTGTGATTGGATAATAGTTGATACAGGCTCAATAATTGTTCATTTATTTCGTCATGAAACAAGGCAGCTATATAATTTAGAAAAACTATGGGAAGTTAGCTTTGATTCTTCAGAAATTAAACTAGCTTAATATAATGAACTTTAAAAAAATAATGCTTAATTTTATTAAACTAGTTTTTATAATTTTTATATCTTTTCCTTTTGCACTAAATGCTGCCTCTGATGAAGAAAAATATAAATACCTAGATTTATTCGGACAAGTTTTTGATCGTGTACGATCAGCTTATGTAGAAGAAGTTAGTGATAAAGAATTAATTGAAAAAGCTATTGATGGAATGTTATCTGGTCTTGATCCTCACTCTGGTTATATGAATGAAGAAGTTTGGCAAGAAATGCAAATGGACACTAAAGGAAAGTTTGGTGGACTTGGTATAGAAATTACTATGGAAGAAGGTTTTGTTAAAGTAATATCGCCTATTGAGGATACTCCTGCATATGAAGCTGGAATATTAGCTGGTGATTATATTATTCAAATAGATGATACACCTGTTTTTGGCTTAACTTTAAATGAGGCAGTGGAACTAATGCGAGGTGAGAGAGGAAAGCCAATTACAATCACAGTATCTAGAGATGGCAATGAACCCTTTGATGTAGAAATTATTAGGGATTATATAAATATTAGATCAGTGAAAAGTGAATTAGTAGATGATGTAGGTTATTTAAGAATTACATCTTTTAATGAACAAACAGAAAGTGGTTTAATTAGTGCTATTGAAGATATTGAATCTCAAGCTAACACAAAATTACAAGGATATGTATTGGATATTCGTTCCAATCCAGGAGGTTTACTAACACAAGCTGTAAAAGTAACAGATATTTTTCTAGAAAGAGGTGAAATTGTATCAACTAGAGGTAGAGATAAAAAAGATATTAAGAGATATAGAGCAAAAAAAACTGATCGAACAAATGGCAAACCTCTTGTTGTAATTATTGATGGAGGTTCAGCATCCGCCTCTGAAATTGTTGCTGGCGCACTTAAAGATCATAGAAGAGCAATAATATTAGGAACTCAATCATTTGGAAAAGGTTCGGTTCAAACTATAATACCTTTTCAAGTGTTGGAAAGTGATAGTTTAACAGGAATACGTCTAACAACTGCAAGATATTATACTCCATCCGGAGAGTCTATTCAGGGTAAAGGAATAACTCCTGATATAATTATAGAACAAGGTGAGTTTGAGTCCTATGATTTTAAAACATTTTCTGAAGCAGACTTAAAGGACTCATTAGACCAAAATGATGTTGAAACAGAAAATGATGAAGATGTAGAAAGAGAGTTAACAGATTTTGAAAAAAGACTAGCAAAGGACTATCAACTGCAAAGAGCAATAGATTTAATTCGCGGTGTTAGTCTATATAAAGAAAGTATAGAATAATAATGACTGATCAATATAGAAGATGTGTTGGCATGATGATTTTAAATAATGAAAATAAAATTTTAGTTGGAAAAAGATTAGATCATCCAAGTGGTCACTGGCAAATGCCACAAGGTGGAATTGATGACAATGAAAATCCAAATGAAGCAGTGTGGAGAGAAATGCAGGAAGAAATTGGCACAAATAATGCAAGCATAATTCAAGAGTCAACACAGTGGATAAATTATAAAATTCCATTAGAAACATTACAAACTCTACCTTGGGGTCACAAATATGTTGGTCAAACACAGAAATGGTTTTTATTTCGTTTTAATGGCGCAGATAATGAAATAAATGTTGTTACAGAAAACCCTGAATTTAGTGAATGGAGATGGTCGAACCACAATCTATTGGTTGAGAATATTGTACCATTTAAAAGAAATACATATAAAAAAATATTAGAAGAATTTAAAGATTTATTAATTACTTGATGCAGTCTTCAAAATTTATAGTTTCCTATAAATATCTAGATCACTCTTTTTCAAAAAAACAAATTTTGTGGGCATTAAATCATCTTAAAAAAATAGGTAATAAATATAAAATTAAAATATTATTTAATAAAACATTTAAAGACTCAAAAAAAAATTCTATTTTTTTATTTAACAGTGAAAAAAAATTAAAAAAAAATTTTGATATAAAAGTTAATTTGCCAAAAAATAATGAAGGTTTTGCAATTATTCCTTATAATAATACAATTCTTATATATGCTAAGGATTATAGAGGCTTTATTTATGCTATTACTGAAATAGTAGATATAATAAAATTTTCTAAAAATAATAAATTAATAATAAAGAAAAATATAATCGAAAAACCGTCAACTAAAATTAGAAGTATTTCAAAGTGTTTTGAAAGTGTAGATGAAGATAAAGATTGGTTCTATAATAAAAAATCATGGGATGAGTATTTAACATTATTAATATCTGAACGCTTTAATAGATTTACTCTAACCTTAGGTATGCAATATAATTATCCTTATGGTAATGAATTTATAAAAGATGTTTATCTTTACTTGCCCTACCCTTTTTTAGTCTTGCCCAAAGGTTATAAAATTAAGTTATCTAATTTTACAAGTAAAGAAAGAATTAAAAATTTGAACATTATTAAACACATAGCAAAATTATCAAAAGAAAGAGGGTTAGAGTTTCAAATAGCAATATGGACACAAAGATATGACTTTGATGATGTTCCAAAAGCAAACTTTCAAATTACAAATTATCCAAAAGGATTAAATTACGCTAGGTATTGTCGAGACTCACTGGCTTTGATTTTAAAAAAGTGTCCTGAAATTACAGGGGTAACATTGAGAGCTCATGTTGAATGTGGTATTCCTGAGAAAAGTTATACTTTTTGGACAATCTATTTTCAAGCAATTAAAAATTGTGGTCGTTTAATTAATCTTGACCTTCATGCTAAAGGGATAGATAAAAAATTAATAGAAATTGCTCTAAAAAATACAGAAAGTTTATCTATTTCCCCTAAGTACATATCTGAACATATGGGATTACCATACCACCAAGCATCAATAAGAAAACAAGAATTTCCTCCAAGAAAAAAAGTAAATAATAAATGGACATTTAGTGAAGGGTCAAGAAAATTTCTTAGATATAGTTATGGCGACTTATTAAAAGAAGATAGAAAATATAATATTTTGTATAGAATATGGCCGGGCACACAAAGAATTCTTCTTTGGGCAGATCATCAATTAGCCTCTGGATATGGTAAATTATCTACTTTTTGTAATTCTTTAGGTACTGAACTTTGTGAACCTCTTTCATTTAAAGGTAGAATGGGTACTGGAATTAAAGGAGGTAGGTTTAATTATAGATCTAATAAACTTAAAACCAAATATGATTGGGAAAAGTATATTTACAATTATAGAATTTGGGGAAGATTAAATTATAATCCAAATACAAAACAAAATACATATCTGCGTTATTTAAGTTATAATTTTGGATCTAGTTATAAAGATATTTCAAATGCGCTTGCTAATGCTAGTAGGGTCTTGCCATTTGTAACACTTGTTCATGGTGTTTCTGCATCAAACAATTCATATTGGCCTGAAATTTATGAAAATATGAGTATAGTAAAAAAATCTCCATGGCTGCCCTATAGCTATGATCTTCACAAAAATAGTAGATTTGGAATGTCTACTAGTTGTGACCCACAACTCATTATGTCACCAAAAGAAATGGTAGATAAAATTTTTAAAAATCAACCTATTAATAAATATTCGCCTTTAACAATGATACTTTGGCTTGAAAGATTTTCAAAAAATGCAAAAAATTATATTTCTAAAGCTGCAAATATAATTAAAAATGAAAATAATTATGAATTTCTAAGAATATATATTGATGTAATAATACAGTCATCAATTGGAAAATTTTTTACCTATAAATTCAAAGCCTCTATTCTTTGGGAATATTACTTATTATCAAAAAATAAAAAAGTTGGAGAAGAAGCTCTAAATAATTATTTAAAAGCTAGAAATGCATGGAATGTTGCAGCGGTAATTTCAAAAAAATATTACTTGCCAGATCTTACTTATGGACCACAAAGTTGGTTAAGAGGAAGGTGGGATGATAGATTGCCAGCTATTAATCAAGACATTGATGATATGAGAAGTATATTAATTAAAAATAAAAATAAATATAAGAAAATTAAAAGAGATTTAGAATTAATAGATTATATAAAAAACTGGAATAATGATCAAAACATTGTAGTTAATCATCTAGCTCCTAAACACTATATTAAAGGAGAAAATATTTCTTTATTTTGCAAACTTGATATAAATAAAAAGCTATCGGGATATATTAACTTTAGAGAAGTAAACCAATCAAAGAAATGGAGAAGAAGAAAATTAATTAAAAGTAAAGATATATATTATTCAGCTATCCCCAAAAGATTTACTAATACTCAATACCCAATTCAATATTATTTCGAATTTACAAATAAAAAATATTCAAGCTTTTCGCCAGGTTTTAATAAGTTTTTGTCTAACCAGCCATATTATCTATTAAGACAAAAATTATAAATCAAAAACTTTTAATAAAATGAAGAATTAAGAGCTTCAATCTTCTTTTTAGCAATATAAAGTTTATCTTTTGAGTCTTCTGAGTCTTTTGACTCTAATTCCTGAATCTCCTTTTCCACTAAAGATTTTTCAAGCTCACTCATTTCATCAACACTTTCAGCTAAAACTATACATTTTTCTGGATTGATTTCTGTAAAACCCCCAGAGACAAAAAATGATTTAAGTAAATTTTTATCTTCACCATAAACCATTACTCTTCCTGGTCTCAAAGATGACATGATCTTACTATGGCCTGGAAGAACCCCTAAATCGCCATCCTTTCCAGGAATAATAATCATCCCTACATCATCATTAAAAATAAGACTTTCAGGAGAAACTAAATCAAAAGAAATTGTTGCCATTACGCTGCTTCAGCCTCTAGTTTCTTAGCTTTTTCAATTGCTTCATCCATTCCACCAACCATATAAAATGCTGCTTCAGGCATGTGATCATATTCACCTTTAACAAGGCCATCAAAACTTTTTATAGTGTCTTCTAGATCAACATATTTTCCAGGAGACCCAGTGAAAATTTCTGCAACAAAGAAAGGTTGGCTTAAAA
>MDTG01048517.1_pt1 | contig 17058 bp, 13 predicted proteins | sample 811421 | NCBI WGS metagenome assembly MDTG01 (sample SAMN05326645, study PRJNA326480) | marine metagenome | isolation source: seawater | place: Pacific Ocean: South East | collected 2011
AGCAGCAGGAGCAGCAGCAGCAGGAGCAGGAGCAGCAGCAGCAGCAGCAGCAGGATCAGCAGCAGCAGCAGCAGGATGCGCAGCAGCAGGAGGGTCGCCCGGAGGACGAGGAGGAGAAGGACTCCACCGCCAACCCGACACCGTCGGCCGGCTCGGACGAGGCTGATGCGTCCGAAACACGAATGACCCGGGAGGAGGCCGAACGACTCCTGCAATCGGTGCGGGACAAGGAACGCGAACGGCGGAAGGCCCTCGCCGACGCCGAGGAACGGCGTCCGAAGAAACCCGTGGAGCGCGACTGGTGATGCATCACGCCTCCTTCCCATCATCAACTCGACGTTGGGTCCCGCCCATGCCGCAGCTGCTGGCGATGATCCTCGCCTGCGTCGCGAGCCTGCACCCGACCGCCTTCGCGGACGGTCAGGCGGAGTTCAAGTTCGGCCAGCGTGAGGTCTGGGTCGGACAGCCGTTCCTGCTCGAAGTCGACATCGTGAATGCCGAAGAATGGACCGAACCGCAGGTCCCGGAGATCGACGGACTCACGAGCACGGTGCTCCCCAGCGCGCGCGAGAGCACCTTCACCCAGATCATCAACGGAGTCGCCACGACCCGGTCGACCAGGACCTACGTGGTCCGATTCGTCGCCACCCGCCCGGGAATCATCGAGATCCCGTCCATCGGACTGACCGTCGACGGCAGGCGGTTCGAGAGCGACCCCTGGCGAGTCATCGCGACCAAGAGCGAGGTGGGCGATCTCCTCGTCGTCGAGATCATCGGCACCCCGAAGAAGGCATGGGTCGGGCAGCCGGTTCGACTGACCCTGCAGATCTGGGTGCAGCAGTTCGTCGATCGAGCGAATCGGATCCGACTGGACGAGGCCGACATGTGGGGACTCATCTCCGCGGGTGAGTCCTCCTGGGGCCTGTTCGAGGAATCACTCGAAGCGCTCGCGAGGAATCGCCGCCGCCCGTCGGGCCGTCGGGTCGAGCGTGGTGATCGGACGTACTTCCTCTACGAGATCCAGCACGACGTCATCCCGATCAAGTCGGGCGACATCGACCCGGGCGAGGTCCAGATCGTGCTTCGGCAACCGACCGGGATCGCCGTCACCCGCGACATCTTCAATCGACGCCAGATCGAGGTCGAGGGCATCCGCCCGGTGGTCCAGACCGCGGAGATCCGGCCGATCGCGGTTCGTTCGCTTCCCGAGGAGGGAAGGCCGTCGAGTTTCACGGGCGCGGTGGGTCGGTTCTCGGTCCGGGCGCTCGCCGAGCCGCGCGACGTCTCGGTGGGCGATCCCATCACCCTCCGGTTCGAGGTCACCGACGAATCGCCGGGAATCGCGGGCGACCTCGCGAATCTCCGCCCTCCCCCGCTTCGCGACCTCGAAGCGCTCGCCGGCTTCCGGGTGCCTGACGATCCGACCACCGGCATCGTCGAGGGTCGCACCAAGACGTTCACCGAGACGCTTCGCCCCGAGCGTGACGACCTCGACGCGATTCCACCGATCCCGTTCGTGAGCTTCGACCCCGAGCTCGAACGCTACGTGACGGCGAGCAGCGAACCGGTTCCCATCAACGTGGAGCCGAGCGAACGACTGGACCTCGTCAGCACGGTCCGTGGGGAGGACGGGCTCGACCAGGCCATCCTCCGAGGGACGACGCTCACCGCCACCACCGGTGGATTGCGTGCCAACCATCCCGTCGTCGATGCGGCGACGCTTCGACGCGAGTTCGAACCGGGATGGGCGACCACGACGATCGCGATCGCAGGACCGGCGACGTATCTCGCGGGTCTGTTGCTCCTTCGTCGGCGGGAGCATCGACTGGCGAATCCGGACGCGAGAAGGGCCGCCACGGCGAGGTCGAAGGCGAAGTCGATCCTCGGCGGCGACGGACCGGCCGCCGACCGCGTTCATGCGTCGCTTTGCGGCCTCGTCGCGGATCGCCTTCATCTTCCAGAAGGGGCGATGACCGCCCGTGAAGCCGAGGCGGCCGTGATGCGGGCCGGTCTCGCACGACCCGATTGCGAGGCGCTGCGAGCGGTGCTCGACGCCGCGGAGAGCGCCCGGTACGCCGGTGCCGCCGGCGACGGCGCTGAGCTGGAACGACGGGCGACCGCACTGATTCCCACCCTCGACACGCTCCGAGCGGGGCGGAGGCGCGACCGATGACCACGACGACCCGAAGAAACCCGACCCGCTCGATGCTGGCCGCGGCGCTGATCCTGCTCGGGACGACCGCCACGTCGACGTTCGGTGACGAGGACCTCCTCGAACTCGCTCGAAACGCCGAGGCGGCCTACGAATCGGGCCTTGGTCAGGTGGCGGGATCGACCGACGCCCTCGCCGACTTCCGGGCCAGTGCCGATGCCTGGCGAACCCTGATCGCCGCGGGTGGTGACAACGCCGCCGCCTGGTTCAATCTCGGCAACGCCGAACTGCGAGCGGAACGACTGGGCGAGGCGATCATCGCGTACCGGCGGGCCGAACGACTCGCCCCCTTCGATGACGACGTCGCCGCGAATCTCGCGGAGGCACGGCGACGGGTGGAACGACCGATCGAGGCGGATGCCACGGATCTGACCATCTCGAACCTCTCCGGATGGTGGAAGGTCGTCGATGCCCGAAATCGACATCGCATCGCCATCGGATCCTGGTGCGCGTTCTGGCTTCTCCTGCTCGTCCGTCGGGCGCGAGGGTCCGCCGCGAGGGCCGTGGAGTCGGAGACGGCGACGATCGCGTGGAGATCCACCTTCACCGCGCTCGCGTTGATCGCGATCACCACCTCGGGAACCCTGATCGCGGACGCGACGATCGGTTCCCGCCGCTCCACCGGCGTGATCCTCGGTGACGACGTGGTCCTGCGAACCGGCAACGGAGCGTCATTCTCCCCCGCCACCGACGAGACGATCTCCCGCGGCGTGGAGTTCTCGATCCTCGAACGGCGGCCCGGGTGGTGGCGGATCCGACTCCCCGACGGCACCGTCGGCTGGATCGCGGACGGGACGGGTGAGTCCGTCTGAGCCGCTCCGTCGCGGCCTCGCAGGCCGCCGGGACCGGGAAGATGAAACGACCGCCGGCACGATTCATGCCGGCGGTCGTCTTCAAGCGGAGAGGGTGGGATTCGAACCCACGATGACCCGGAGGCCATACCGGTTTTCGAGACCGGCGCATTCAACCGCTCTGCCACCTCTCCGAAGCGAGGGATTCTAACGACCTGTGGTGGGGTTCGCGAGCATTCCACGATTTCCACGTCACACCCTCGTCCCCGGCCGCTACCCGTGTTCGCAACCGTCGACCGGACACGCCGGATCGACCCGAACGACACCCCCAGCGGAGGAATCACCATGTCTCGCAAGCACCACGATCGTCTCGCACCCACCATCGCCAGCCTGGCCGTACTCGCGGGATCCGCCGCGATCATGATGGAATCAAGCCAGACCTCCCATGCCGCGCCCGGCGCGGGCTGGAGCTTCCAGGGGGACGAGTGCGACTTCCTCGGCGGCACCGCCCCGTCGAACACGTGGTTCGAGCTGAACTACGGCGGCACCTCTCCATCCTGGGAGGGCGGATGCGTCTGGGCGAACGAAGCCGATCTCTTCGTCCGATACGTCGCTCCGGTCACCGGAAACCTCCGGGCGACGGTCTGCACGGGTGGCGACGTCCATCCGGAGTGGGTGATCTCGGCCCGGCACGCCTGCGACGGGAATGCTTTCGTCTGCGGGAACCGGAACGCGCCGGACGACGTCGAGGGATGCTTCGGCGGCGCCATGGTCGACTTCAACGTCGAGGCGGGACAGGTGATCCTCTTCCGGATCTCCGCGGAGAAGCACGGCCAGGGAATCGACTACGGCCAGAGCATGCACATCGAGGTCGAACCGATCGACTACCCCCGCGGCGACCTGAACGGGGACTTCCGGGTCAATGGACTCGATCTCGGACTGCTCTTCGCGAACTGGACCGGCTGAACCCGTCCGAGTCGGACGAGAACGACACGCCCCGCTCCGGATCGGAGCGGGGCGTGCGTGATTCAGGACATCCCGAGATGGTCAACCGGTCCATTCGACGAGCAAGATCCCGAGGTCGATCCCGTTCGTCGTCCCGTCGCCGTCCAGGTCGGTCGGACCGGGTTCACCCCATCCGACCAGGAACAGCCCGAGGTCGATCCCGTTGACCGCACCGTCGCCGTCGAGATCCGCGGGCGAGCCCGCGGCTTCGCAGGCATCCGCGGTCCCATCCCCATCGAGGTCCTCGCAGGTCGTGCCGATCCCGCCCCACTCGGCCCCGGCGGCGATCGCCTCGGCCTCGGTCAGCACGAGGCAGAAACCGTTGCCGAAGCATGCCGCGCCGACCGGTTCCGGGCAGTCGATGTCCACGCAGTCGGTGCCGTCGCCCTGGAAGGTCCCACCCAGCGCGGCGCACTCCTCGGGCGAGACGATTCCGGCGCAATCGCCGGTCGGAAGGCAGCAGGCGCCCTCGGGGAAGCACACGAAGTCGCCGCAGGATTCACCGATGGGGCCGGGGACGCCCTGGGCGGCGAGGCAGTCCGCGGGGGTGAGTTGGACGCAGCCTCCCGTCGCGGGGAAGCAGCAGGGCGCGGTCTCGACGCAGTCCCCGAGGCCGCAGTTCGTCCCCGCCCCGAGGAACACGCCACCGGCCGCCTCACAGGTGAGTTCGTCGAGGGTCGAGCAGGTTCCCCCGATGCAGCATGCGCCGAGGGAGTCGCAGACGCTCGGCGTCCAGGTGAATCGCTGGACCCAGTCTCCGCTGGGCCGGCAGATGCTCGGGAGATCGGCGAACCGCTTCCAGCCCGCGGGACATCCGAAGATGCCGCAGTCCTCGACGAGGATCCAGTTGCCGGTCGCCGACTGGAGGCCGTCGACGTCGGTGCACGGAAACGCGTTGAACTGCGGGTCGGGCGGCAGGATGCACTGGTTGGCGGGTGGCTGATGATGCTCGACGATCTCGACACCGACCGTCACGGTGTGGGTGCCGTCGTCGTCGATCCAGATCTGGTCCGGATCCCCGGGGTCGACGAGGAACTCGAGTTGCACGCCGGTGGTTCCCGGCGGCATCACGATGTGCGGCAGGAGGTCCCCATCGGAGGCGACGCTGAAGACGATCGTTCCGGTGTCCGGACGACCGGACCAGACGTAGATCGCGTATTCCGTGGTCGTCTGCACCACCGACGAACTGGTCGCGAACAGCGCCTCGAAGAGATCGAGCCGGACGGGAAAGGCGTCGGGTGGAAGTTCGAAGCTCGTCGCTGCGATCTCACCCTCGATGAATCCGCCCTGGGCGATGTATTCACCGGGTTCGAAATCGCTGTCGGTGTGGGCGACCACCACCGCGTCGCACGCCCCCGCGATGCCGCCCCCGTCGGCATCGCTGCGATCGAGGATCGCCTGATGACGATGGATGCCGCGCATTCGTACGTCAAGCGGTGACGGTGGACCGGCGAATCCCGTCGACGCGAGCCCACAGACCGCGAGAATGAGAAGCAGGATTCGACGCATGCGGTGATCTCCGGGAGGGGGCTGGGGATGAAGCTGCATCCCCCCTCCGACGTGATTGAATCCCATCGACATCCCTCGGGGAGGGTGCCTTCCACCCGAGCCTACTCGCGATGCGGGCAGATGCCAGTGAATCCGCGACACGGTCCGAAAACCGGCGGCGGGCGGTTCCCGAACCCTCGAAAATCAGGCGATGACGTCGGCCAGCGACGCGATCAGCACCTCCGGCTCGGGAAGTCGGCCGGCCCCGTCACGGCGGCATGCCTGCCAGCCGCTGGCGGGCTCGACGATGGTGAATCCATCCTCCGAGAGCATCGCGATGTTCCGTCGCGTCGCGGGCTGCGACCACATCTCCGCGTTCATGCTCGGCGCGAGCAGCACCGGGACGCGGGCCCGGTCGACCGCGGAGAGGGTGGTGGTGACGGCGTCGTCCGCGAAGCCGCCGGCCAGTCGGGCCAGCGTGTTCATGGTGCACGGGGCGACGAGGGCCGCGTCCAGTCCGGCCGCCAGGCGGACATGCTGCGGATCGGCGTCGTCGAACTGGTCCCAGGCGCTGGTGAAGACCGGACGCCCGCTGAGCGCCTGGAAGGTGGCGGGGCCGACGAATCGCTGCGCCGCCTCCGTCATGGCGACCGTGACCTCCGCACCCGACTGGACCAGCCGCGAGACGACGCTCGCGGTCTTGTAGGCGGCGATGCCTCCGCAGACGCAGACGAGCAGCCTCCGCCCGGTGAAGACACCGGCGGCGGGATCGCTGGGGGGATTCTCGTTCGACGCATCCGTCACGGATCACTCCGGGAGCGAGGACGGACCGAGCCGGCTCCTCGACTCAGCCCTCCGGCTGGTCGGGGTCCTCGATCGAGATCTTGTCCTGCATGATCTCCTCGATGACCACTTCGAGGTCGGACATGCCGTTTCGCTCCACGAGCGGGCGCGCGCCGTCGATGAGTTCGGCGATCCGCTTCTGAATGAGGGCGGTGAGGCGGAACCGGCCGCCGACCTTGCGGACGATTTCGTCGCTCTTCAGGGCTTCGATCATGGGTGTGGACCTCTGGAATGATTCCTTGGCGGAAATCCCGCCGAACCGACGATGATACCCGATCCGGGCCCGCTCAGGCCAGTCCTCGACAAGGGCTCCGGGCCGCCGGGCTTGACCCCGGCCCGGAAACGGGTACGGTCGCGGATTCGGACCGGATTCCGGCCCTGCCAGGAGACCGAGGCCGCATGGCCACCCGACTGTGGAATCTCGTTCTCGGCCTCGCGACCCGCCTCGGATTCAGTCGCGAATGGTGGCTCCTCGTCGTCGCCGCGGGCGTCGGGCTGATCATGGGGGTGGCCGGATACCTGTTCATCAAGCCGATCCAGTGGCTCGAACACGCCGCCGAGGAGTTCGGGACGGAATCCCCGTCGATGCTCCTCTGGATGCTGCCGGTCATTCCGGTGGTCGGCGCCGTGCTCACCGGGATCCTCGCGTGGCTCTGCCCCACCGAGTTCAAGGGGCATGGCGTCTCGAACGTGATCTTCGGCGTCACTCGGAGGCAGTCCCGACTGCGGCTCCGGCTGCTGGTCCGACAGTGGATCGGGTCGACCCTGACCATCGGCTCCGGCGGCTCGGCCGGCCCCGAGGGTCCGATCGTGACGATCGGCGCGGTGATCGGTTCGAACCTCGCCCGACTGCTTCGACTGGATCCGAAGAGCGGCACCACCCTGCTCGGGTGCGGCGCCGCCGCCGGCCTGGCCTCGGTGTTCAACGCCCCCATCGCCGGGATCTTCTTCGTGCTCGAAGTCCTGCTCCGCGACTTCTCGCTTCGGACCTTCACCCCCATCGTCATCGCGTCGGTGCTCGCGGCGGCGACCACCCAGACGATCCTCGGTTCGAACGAACCGTTGTTCGGCGTCGGGCCGAACTTCTTCGAGGACAGCGAGATCCCCTTCACCATCGGGATGACGCCGGCGTTCGTGGTGTTCGGCATCGCCTGCGGTCTCGTCGCGGTGCTGTTCATCCGCACCATGCAGTGGAGCGAACGCCTGTTCAGCCGGATCCCGGTGCCCGACGCCCTCCGACCGGGCGTCGGCGCCCTCCTGCTCGGCCTCCTCGGCGTGGCCTACATGCTGATGATCGCCCCTCGCGGCACGGATCTCACCTCGGATCCGGTCCCGCCGTTCCTCGGCAACGGCTACATGGTCATCATGCGGTTGCTCGACCCCGATTCCTACATCGACGCCGAGGGATCGATGATCGCCGACGGCACCGGAGTGGTGATCGGGATCCTGCTCCTGCTCGTCGTGCTCAAGATCGTCTCGACCAGCCTCACCCTGGGTTCCGGGGGCGCAGGCGGTCTCTTCGCCCCGGCGCTCGTCGTCGGCGCCATCATCGGGAGCATGTTCGGGCTCGTCGTCGCCCAGACCGGATGGTTCCCCACCGCGAATCCCGCCCACTTCGCGCTGGTCGGCATGGCCGCGATGGTGGCGGCCACCACCCACGCCCCGATGACCGGCGTGATGCTCGCCTACGAGATCACGCACACCTACAGCCTCATCGTGCCGCTCATGCTCTGCGCGGTGCTGAGCGTCATCGTCGGACGGCTCCTGTATCGCGAGAGCGTGTACACCGCGGAGCTCGCGGCGGCGGGGATCCACGTCGGTGGAAGCACCGACCTGACCCTGCTCCGCCAGCTCACCGTCCGCGACGTCCCGCTCATGCCTCCGGTCACGGTGCGACCCGACGACAGCGGGCAGCGACTGCTCGACCTGAGCGAGCGCTTCGCGGTCTCCGACTTCGTGGTGGTCGACGACGAGGACAACTACCTCGGCATGGTGACCGGTGCCGACCTCCAGGCCGCACTGGTCTTCCGCGAGGCGATCCCGCTGCTCCAGGTGAACGAGATCGAACGGACCGACCTGCCCAGCATGGTGCTCGACGACACCCTCGACGTCGCGCTCGATCGATTCAGCGAACACGACGCGGCGTCGCTGGCGGTGTTGAGCCGACCCGAGAACGGCAGGGTCATCGGCGTCCTGACCCGGAGCCGCCTGATGCGCGAATACCAGCACGCGCTGGCGGAGAGCTGACCGATGGCGACGCCCCGCTTCACCTTCGGTGCCGAGGATCGCCTCAAGGGCCGGGCCGCCTTCTCGGAGGTCCACGCCGGACGCACCCGGCGCGAGTCGGGGCCCCTGCTCGTCTACGCCCTTCCCAACCGACTGGAACGACTCCGCCTCGGACTCTCCGTCGGTCGACGATGCGGGAACGCGGTGCGACGAAACCGGCTCAAGCGGCTGCTGCGGGAGACCTTCCGACGGAACCGTGCATCGTGGCCGGTCGGCTACGATCTCCTCGTCGTGGCGAGACCGCACGAGGAACTCGACCTCGCGGGTTACGCCACCCACCTCGAGACCGCGATCCGATTCCTGGACGAGACATGGCGGAAGCGAAGCCGACGCACGGAGACATCGAAGGCCGACGATCCATCGCCGCCGCCGGCCTGATCCTCCTGGTTCGGGGATACCGCCGGTTCGGCTCGCCCTGGCTCGGCGGTCACTGTCGATTCGAACCGAGCTGCTCGAACTACGCCATGGAGGCCGTTCAACGCCACGGAGCACTCCGCGGCGGATGGCTGGCGACCCGACGCGTGCTGCGGTGCCGGCCCGGTGGCGGCGCTGGGTCCGATCCGGTGCCACCGCGGACGGACGCCGGCTGAGTCGGGGCAGGCGGTTCGAATCAGCCCTCGACCACGGGATTGCGCAAGGTCCCGAGCCCGTCGATCTCGATCTCCACCACGTCGCCCTCGCGGAGGAATCGAGGCGGGGACATGCCCGCGCCGACGCCGGCCGGAGTGCCGGTCAGCAACAGGGTGCCGGCGGCGAGGGTGGTGCCGCGGGTGAGTTCGACCAGAAGGTCCGCGATCGGGAAGATCATCTCCCGCGTGCTCGAGGACTGGACCACCTCGCCGTTCAGGCGGGTCCGGATCCCGAGATCCTGCGGATCGGCGACCGCGGCCGCCGGATGCAGCGGACCGAGCGGGCAGAAGGTGTCGAAGCTCTTGCCCCGGCAGAACTGGCCGCCCGAACCCTGCTTCTGCCACCAGCGGGCGGTCACGTCGTTGGCGATGCGGTACCCGGCGACGTGATCCGGGACCGAATCATGATCCAGATCGCGGGCATCAGGACCCACCACCACCGCGAGTTCGCCCTCCCAGTCGACCTGGGGACCGTGCTCGCGGCAGACCGGCGGCACGACGATCGGATCGCCGTCACCCACCACCGACGACGGGTTCTTGAAGAAGACCAGCGGACGCTCCGGTCGCGCATTCCCCAGCTCGGCGGCATGGTCCGCGTAGTTCCGTCCGATGCACCAGATCGCGGGCGGACGGTCCGGCGTCACTTCTGCTCCGCCTCGGCGCCGACCACGTCCTTCCGGCGCTGCCCTTCGCGCGTCGCCGCCGCCGCCCGGAGCGATCGATACGCCTCCATCCCGGGTGGCTCCTTGAACGCCTTTTCGAACTCGAGCACGCTTGCGAGGGGGCTCCGCGCGAACTCCGCCTGGATCAGCGGCCGGGTCTCGTCGTAGGCCATGCGCTTCTGGTCGTCGCCGGCCTTGGCGTAGATCTGCAAGCGATCGATCAACGGCAGCGAGTCGTTCAGGAGGACCTCCTGAAAGATGTCGCGGACGCTCGTCTCGAGATCGCCGATGAGATCCTTGATCCGACTCTCGCCGAACTTGGAGGTGTAGTCGCTGTCCTCCAGCCCCTGGAAGTAGAGCGTCAGTTCGCCCGCGAACTTCACCGCCTCCTCGAGGACTTCCGGCTTGTTCAGCAGGAGTCCCTCGCGGAATCCGCGGCGAAGCGCCGCGTAGACGTCGCTGCGGGCGACCTCGGGCTGCATCTCGTACTCGCCGGTGGTCTGGTCCTTCACGAACACGTCGATCGGCACGGTGTACGCGACGTTCGGGATCACGCCGCCCTCGCCGTAGAGCTCGTTGAGATAGGAGTAGATCTCCTGGGCGTCCTCGTACTCCCCGGCCCTCCAGAGGTCCCGGATCGCGTACTTCATGAAGTTCTCGTGGAAGTTGGCGAAGGTGTCGCCGCCGCCCCCCCTCGAGTTGAAGTGCTTGCCGTAGAGCTCCCGGAAGTACCGGTCGATCGAGCGGATCCAGCGGGAGTCGTTGAGTCGCCCCGGATTGTCGTTGCTGAAGGGATCGACGTTGAGCAGGCCGGACTTCGCCAGGGCCTGCATCGCCTGCAGCCAGATGCGATCGTTGTTCAGCACGTTGTAGGCGTTCTCCGCGTCCTCATATCGCTTGGAGCCGCGTTCCGAACCGAGCTTGCCCCAGTAGAGGGCGTGGGCCTGGGGATGCCGCCAGTCGATCGGCCCGATGTCCCGGGTGTACTCGTACATCACCTCGGGATCCATGTTGTAGTCCTCGCGGAGCGTCTTCTTCCTGAGAAGATTGACGAACTCCCGGACCTGGTCGACCCGGGCCGGATCACCGAGCAGCTGGTCGAAGGTCGCGTAGATCGGGTCGTTCTTCGCGAAGGTCGCGTCCAGGCCGAGGATCCGGGCGTAGGGCGACTGCTTGACCGCGTTCCACTTCCCGATGCTCATCAGGAAGTCGCGGTCGAGGCTGAGTTCGAAGCCGGACCCGGTGCCCTCGAGCGCTTCGGCGAGATCGTCGACCAGCTGCGCCGTGCCCGGCGTCCGGGCGTCGGCCTCCTCGATCGACTCCGCGGCGTTGGCGATCGTCTCCATCCAGAGCACCCGTTCGTCCGCGTTGAAGGGGGGCTTTCCGAGGAGGTAGTGCCACTCCTTGGCGTGCTCGCGCTTGTAGTGGAGATGGGCGTCGTCCGAGACGCCGTCCATCTTGTGGGCGAACCAGAACGCGAGTTCCTTGTGGAGGACGACGTCGTTGGGGTTGTATCGAAGCCCCTCGTTCCGGACCAGGTTGATGCCGGCCTTCACCCAGTCCCATCGCTCGTCGGGCGTGTTGGTGAGCACCGAGATGTTGTAGGCCATGTTGTGGCCGTGGAAGCCCCAGACCTGGGCGAACCGGGGCTGGAGCTTCGTGATCATGTCGGCGTCGCTCATGACCTCGTAGAACTGGCCGTCCTCCTTCATCATGTTGACCTTGATCCACAGGTAGTCGACGATCAGTCCGCGCAGGGCCCCGATCGCCGTGCCGAGGGCCACGATCGGCGGCGCTCCATCGATCGAGGCGTCCGTGTATCGAAGCGCATAACCGTCGATGCCGTCGACCCGCGCGGTCGTCTCCTCGGTGGTCGCCCCGTCGCGGTAGGTGATCTCGACCACGTCCCCGACGTTGCCGCTCCAGTCGCGGGTGCCCGCGTCGTAGATGAACTCCACCGGTTCGTCGCCCGCGAAGGTCATCTTGGTCTCGATGGACCGGACCATGCTGGTGAAGACGTCGATCGACTCCGACGAATCCGTCGGCTCTCCGGTCGTGGGGTCGACGGTCGTGAGCACCAGGTGCTCCTGCCCCGCCTTCTCCACGATGGTCGGGAGGATCCTGCCGGCCCCGAGGACCGCGAAGACCGCGAAGGCGAACGCGACGATCTGGATGATTCGATCTTTGCTCATGGGACGCGGTCGGAAGGGTCGTGGAGGAGGAACCTGTGGATGCTTGATACGGCCGGATCCGACGGCCGGTTCGCGGGGACGAGGGATCAGCCGTGTCCGCTGTAGGTCGCCAGTTCGCGGCGTCGGAAGACGAGGAGGCCGATGCCGAGGATCATGCCGCACCAGAGGAGGCCGATCACCAGGAGATCGCGCCCCACGCCCGCCCAGGAGACGAGACGCCCCTCCACGACCATCGAGTTGGGACTCGCCTGGCCGAAGGGTTCGAGCAGCCAGGCGACGCTCCCGGCGATCCAGCCGATCAGGATCTGCACCCACTGGATCAGCGCGATCGCGTCGGCGTCGGGACGGAACATGCTGACGCTGTTCCCGATGAACGAGGCCATCGAGCCTCCGACGAAGACCGTGAACGCGAGGAGCACGGCGACCGGGAAGCTCAGGAAGGTCGCGGCCGAGACGCCGAGCATGGCCAGGAAGGCGAGCTTGGTCCAGTTGACGATCATCGCACGCAGGAAGTTCGACTCGAACGAGGCCGCCTGCCACATGATCTCGACGTCCGTGGCGTCGAAGAAAAGCGTCGCGCCGTTCGAGAAGAATCGCTTGGTCGCGGCGCTCTGCTGGTTCAGGGAGAAGCCACCGTTGAGGATCTGCACCCGGAGGATGCCGTCCTCGTCGACGAAGCTGGCGGGGACCAGGAGTCGATGCCACTGCTCCGGCACGAATTCCTGCCCGACCTCCTCGCCCTGGCTCGGGAAGCGGAAGACGACGGGGTATCGGTCGATGTTCTCGGAGCGGCCGATGTGGAAAAGGTACCGCAGCGTCAGGTTGAGACCCTCGTCGCGGGCCGCGCCCAGTCCCTCGAATTCGTAGACCCGCGCGTCGTATTCCTTGCCTTCCTCGAAGCCGCCCGGAGCGATCATCCGCTGCTGGTCGAGGTACTCCTTCCGCAGTCGCCGGACGATCTTCCGGATCGTGTCGGCGTAGGTGCGGATGCCGTCCTCGACCTCGCTCTTCAGGAGCAGGTCGCTCTCGTACTCGGCGAGCGCCCGGTCCCGCACCTGGTCCTCGGTGAGTCGATCGAAGCTCGGGTACACGCCCACCCGCGCGGTGAGGACCTCGTCGTGCACCTCGATGGCCTGCATCGGATCGTCGGCCCGGGTGCTGAGGTACTGGGTGAAGGAGAAGATCGAGACGCCGCCGATCGCGAGCAGCACCAGGTTGAGCAGGACCAGTCCGAGCCACTTCCCGATCATGTACTCCAGACGACCGAGCGGCTTGGTGACGAGATGCCAGATCTGGCGATCACGGACCTCGAAGCTCACGGTCGCGCAGGCGAGGACGAGCGTCATGCAGGCGGCGAGGGTGTAGACCAGCGCCATGGAGTCGCTGAGGAAGTTCTGCAGCTGGTATCGCACGGGCTCGCCCGGATCGATCCACAGCGGGATCAGCGGCAGCGTGACCAGCATCAGGACGATGAACGCCAGCGAGATCCGGAGCCGCACGCTCTCCCGCACCAGGGTGTGCGCGACCGCGGCGATCCCGACCAGTCGCGAGGGCCGACCGTGCCGGTTCCCGGAGGCGCGTGGTGAACCGAGCACGGAGAGCACCAGCAGGAGCAGGCGCACGAGCAGCACGAAGGTGACGACCAGCACGCCGACCCCGAGGATCGACACCACCACGCCGCGGTAGCCCTGCCACCACGGGATCGCGGCGAGCGCGAACGTCGCCAGCAGGGTCACGAGGACCGGCAGGCTGATCTCGGTCCAGATCACGATCAGCAGCCACCCGAGGACCAGCAATCCGCCCCAGACCACGAACTCCGGCCGATCGATCACGAGGGTCGGAAGCCAGTCGGGAATGGTCGTGGCGATGAAGAGCGCGCCGAGCTCGGCGATCTGCGTGAGACGACCGGACTCCGCATCGAAGAACTCGGAGATCCCCGCCTTGACCGACGGACCGCCGAAGGTCTCGTCGCCCACCTCGACCTCGCCGGTGTCGAGCAGCCGCGTCGCGACCGCCTCCATCTCGATCGAGTTCGCCTCTCGAAGGACCTCGACGACGTCGTCGAACCGGGCCCGTGCGGCACCCGCCTCGAGCCAGACCTTGCCGAACACCCCGACGACCACGAGGACCGCGAGGATCGTCAGGACGATCTTCGCGCCCGACCGCTGCTGGACCTCGTCGAGCGCGTTCCAGATCTTCCGGATCGTCTTCACCGTGAATCACTCCGATCATCATCCTCATCCCCGAGGAGACCGTCGATGATCGAGTTGTCGTGATCCTCGGGGGCGTCGGGGACCTCGGTCGCCGTCGCCTCGGGCTTCTCGGGCGCCTGGTCCTGAAGCAGCTCGTCGAGCACTTCGGTCGACTTCTCCGACGGGTCGTGGGCGGAATCGGCCGGCTTCTCGACCGACCGCACGCGATCCGGCGTTCGATCCGTCTGGAGCGCGTCGAGGAGGGACTCGCCTTCACCGGTCTCGACCGCCTCGTCCCTCGTGAGGAAGGCCGCGGTATCGCCGCCCTGGAGCGCTCCCGAGGTGTCGGCGGCCTCCTGTTGCGCCTGCTCGACGATCCCCATGAAGAGATCCTCGAGTCGCTGCCGGGGACGCTGGACCGAGTCGATCGAGACGCCACGACGCTGGAGCACGCCTTCGATCTCGTCGACCGTGTCGGCGTCGAGCGTCGGCGTCCGGATCACGGTGTGCTGCGAATCCGCCAGGAGCTCTCCGGTGCGTCCCTCTCCGCGGATCTTGCCTCCGTAGAGGATCACCATGCGGTCGCACACGTCCTCGACGTCGCCGAGGAGGTGGGAACTCAGGAGGATGGTCGTGCCGCGCCGCCCCAGTTCGAGCAGGAGGTCCTTGACCTGCCTGGTCCCGATCGGATCGAGGCCCGAGGTGGGTTCGTCGAGGATGAGCAGTTCGGGATCGTTGATCAGCGCCTGGGCGAGGCCGAGCCGTCGGCTCATGCCCTTCGAATACTCGCCCACCGCCCGACGCTTGACCTGCGCCAGGCCGACCATGTCGAGGAGTTCGTCGATCCGTCGCTTCCGGGTGCGGTGGTCGAGGCCGAAGATCCGGGCGTAGTAGTCGAGCGTCTCGCGGGCGTCGAGGAAGCGGTAGAGGTAGGACTCCTCCGGGAGGTAGCCGATCTTGCTCTTGATCGCGACGTCGGACGGATCCCGTCCGAACACGCTCAGCCGGCCAGAGGACTTGTGGAGCAGGCCGAGGATCATCTTGATCGTCGTGCTCTTCCCCGATCCGTTCGGGCCGAGCAATCCGAAGATCTCGTGGCGGTTGATCTCGAAGTCGATCCCGTCGACCGCCCGGGCCTTGGCCCGCTTCCAGAAGTCGCTGAAGATCTTGGTGAGACCCACCGCCTCGACGATGGGCTCCCCGACCGCCGGACGCGCCGCGTCCCGGGTGCTTCCCTCGATCGACTCGTTCATTCGCCGCCTTCCTCGCGGCCGTAGCCGCCTCGGGCGTCGCGGTTCAGACGACGGCCGGACCGGTTGATGTTGATCTGGCGACCGCCGAGCTGCCAGTTGTTCATGTCGGTCAGGCCGCGCATCGCGTCGACCTTCTTGGCGTCCGACGCCGCGTCGCGGCGGGCCGTCGAGACGTCCATCGAACTCTTCATGCGGAGGGCGAGACCGCGGAGTCCCGGTGGCGCGGAGATCACTTCGACCTGCGGACCGCCCAGGACCTCGTTGTAGGCGTCGAGCCAGAGCTGCCGGACCAGCTGGTTCGGATTCTCCCGATACGCGGGGACCAGGCTCATGAGTCGGCGGACGTCGGTGCCGACGCTCGATTCGATCATGTAGCGGAACGCCCGGGCCTCGGTCATGGTCTTCGCCGCCTCGCCGCCGATGTCCTCGGATTCGAAGCGTTCGCCGATCTCGGCCAGCACCACCTCGGCTCCGGCTTCGTCTCCCCGACTGAGCGCGGTCTCGTAGTCGCCGATCAGCTCGATGAGCGTGGCGAGCGCGTTCGCGCCCGCGGCGTCGTCGAGGATCGTGGTGCTCTCCCGACGGGCGACCTCCACCGCGATCTTGGCACGTTCCCGCGCCGCCTGGACCTGCTGGACGCTGCGGCGGACCGCGAGGGGCGGCACCCGGTCGGTGACCGAGACCGTCGCGATCCGGATCCCGCTCTCGTTGGCGTTGAGCGATTCCTGGGCCCGTCGCCGGATCTCGGAGACGGCCTCGTCACCTTCGATGAAGCCGGCGAGGCTCATCGTCGCGGCGGTGTGCACGGTCGCCTGCTCGAGCACGAGCTTCACGATCTCGTCCGCCTGCTCCGGCGTGAAACGGGTCAGGAACGAGACCGCGTCGTCGATCGAGTATTCGGCGGTCATCCGACAGTGGGCCAGGTCGCCGCCTTCGAGGATGAGCGAGCCGTCCCCCTTCCCTTCCGGTCCGGGTCGCAGGGGCCTGCTGGTCTCGGCGTTCGTCGTGGCCTCCTCGAGCGTCAGCGACTTCGCGCCGAAGTTGGGCCAGAACGACTGTTCCACGGAGACCGTGCGCTTGAGCGGGACCGTGATGATCTCCCCCACCGGATACGGCCAGAACGGCTGCAGCCCGGCCGAGATCTGGGCGTCGGAGCCCTCGCCCTCGATCGCGCCGAAGAGCGTTCGAATACCGGTGCGGTTCTCCTCGACGGTCTGGAAACCGCTGAAGATGAAGACCACGCCCAGGGCGAGGATCGCGAGCTGGAGCACGCGATAGCTCAACCGCAGGGCCTCGGTCAGGCTCTGGTTCGCGGGGTCCATCGCGTCCCGGAGGTCCGTCGCGGTCGCGGCGTCCGCGACCACGGTGAACTCCGCGGACTTCTCGCGCCGCGGGGACTCCTCCTCCGTGGCGAAGTCGTCCTCCTCGCGAACAGGCTCGAACTCGTCGGGGCGTTCCTCGCTCACTGGTCGTCTCCGGTTGCGGTCTCGACGTAGGCGGTGGAG
>MDTG01003462.1_pt1 | contig 17057 bp, 14 predicted proteins | sample 811421 | NCBI WGS metagenome assembly MDTG01 (sample SAMN05326645, study PRJNA326480) | marine metagenome | isolation source: seawater | place: Pacific Ocean: South East | collected 2011
CCTTGTCCTTGTCCTTGTCCTTGTCCTTGTCCTTGTCCTTGTCCTTGTCCTTGTCCTTGTCATCGTCCCCGGCGTCGACGGGGAGCGGCTTGCGCTTCTTGACCGCCTTCGCCGCCTCCTTGTAGTAGTCGGCCAGCTCGGGATCGTGCAGGCCCTCGAGCGACTTGTCGAGGTAGACGCGATAGACGTCGTACTCCTCGTCCTTGCGCTCGCTGGAGAAGGCGAGGATGCGGCCGTCGGCGGAGAAGCTCGGACTCATGTCGTTGTCGGGATGTCGCGAGACGTTCGCCGCGGCATCCGGATCATCGACGGGGATCAGCCAGATGTCGGAATTGAAGTTGCGGTCGTTGACGCTGAGGGCGATCATCCGCGAGTCGGGGGACCAGATGAAGTCGGAGAAGAAGTCCCACTCCTTCCGGATCAGTCGATCCTCGCCGGTCGAGAGATCACGAACGTAGATGTCACCGCCCCCGCGCCGGAAGGCGAGCATGGTGCCATCGGGCGACGGGGCCGGCTCGCCGTTGTTGAATTCGTCGACGACCACGGGCTCGAGCTCGAACTCGATCGCATCGTGCCACCGATCGGGGTCGAGCATCGGATCGGGTTCTTCGTCCTCGGTCGATTCCGCTTCGGCCGCGCCGTCATCCCCATCCCCGGCCGGCTCCGTGGTCGCCTTCTCGAGGCGAATGCCGACCAGCTCGGGAGCGTCACCTGGAATCATCGGCGCACGCACCGTACCGGTGAATCGATCACCCTCGAAGGCCAGGGACAACTCGACCGGCATCCCCATGAGGCTCCCGCTCAGCACGCAGGTCATGGTGGTTCGGTCGAGGGGACCGGAAAACGTCAGCTGCATGCCCTGCAATTCCGTCTCGAGGGTGAGGAAATCATCGGCGTCGAGCGCAAGGGTCGCGAGTTCACGATCAGAGTCATCATCGGCATCGCCCATCTCCCATTCACCGGAGATCGGATCGTTCCCGGCGGCCTTGGCCGTGGACCCATCGTCCTCGGCGTCCTCTGATGCCTCGGCCTCCTCCAATTCCTCGGCTTCCTCCTCGGGGGGAGCGGTGAGCTCCGACCACCGATCCCGGACCTCCGCGCGGGTGCGAAGAACCCGTGCCCGGTAGATCCCGTTGGTGCCGTCTTCGTCGCTGGTGAAGTAGAGCGAGAGGCCATCGGGACTCCACGCGATCCCCTGGTCGTGAGCCAGGGTGTGGGTCACGCGGCGGGTCGGACTGGAATCCGCGACGTTGCGGACCCAGACGTCGCCGTAGGCGACGAAGGCCATGACCTTGCCGTCGGGGCTCAGGGCCGCCTCGGTGACGTTGCGGGAGACGGTGCGGGGGACGACCCGGTCCATGCCGTCCTGGTTCGCCTGGATCGAGAGGGGAACCGGGGTCGCGGAGGGATCGGTCAGGTCCAGTGAATAGAGGGTGTCCCACCGCTGGATGATCGCGGTGGTGCCGTCGTCGGAGAGGTCGAAGGCGGTGACGTCCCGGTCCTCGAACGAGGTCAGTGGTTCGGCCAGCTCCACGCCGGGAACCACGGCCTGACGGTGGAGGTTGACGGTGTCGTTGGTGCGATCGGACATGAAGACCATCGTGTCCTCGTCGAGCCACTGGGGCGATCCGTCGTTCCCCTCCCAGGTGGTCAGCCGCGCGAACTCGCCATCGGGGGTGTGCAGCCAGACATCCCGGGCGTCGGGGCCCCGGTAGTGACGACGCGTCCAGGAACTTCCCCCGCGCTCGAAGAGGACCGCCTCGCCGGAGGGTGACCGGGTCGCCGAGGTGCCGAAGGCGTCGTGCACCCGCTCGGGGACGCCGCCCCCCGCGGAGACCTGGTACGGCCTGGAGGAACGATAGAAGTCACCCTCGTGCCTCGAGTCGTAGGTGATGGCGGGATCGCCGGGCCCGTCCGGGCCGGGGCCGTAGTCGCTCAGGATCGCGGAGCGGTCGGACTGGACGACCTGTCGAACGCCGGAGCCGTCGGCGCGCACGACCCAGATGTTCCGGTAGCCGTCCCGGTCGCTCTCGAAGGCGATTTCCGTCCCGTCGGGGCTCCAGTCGGAGCGGGAGTCGACCCCGGGATGAACCGTCAGTCGCGTCGCCTCGCCGCCTTCGGTGGGAACCAGCCAGAGGTCCCCCCGCCACGAGAAGACGACCTGCTCCCCGTCCGGGGAGATCGATGGATACCGCGGGAGATCGACGTCCCCGGCGAGGCAGGGGGCGGTGGCGAACAGCGGCGAGCACAGGAGGACGAGCAGGGGACGGTGGAACGGACGGTGCATGACATACCTCGGGGGATTCGTTATCTGGACGCGCAGGAATGCGCGGCACCGCACAGTGTACCGCACCCGGCAGAGCCGCTCTCCGGGGACGGTCCAAAATGTACGCCTGGGACGACGTGACCGGGCCTTTTGCGGCCTGTGCGGGCAGGTCCGGTCACGTCATCCCGGGGAGTGCGGAGTGCGACGAAAGCCACCCCCCGACCGGGCCGACATTGTGACCAGGAGGTGAGCAACCATGAACTTTGCACACAACGACGACAAGCTCAAACGACTGCGAAACATACTTTCGGCCATGGATCGGTCGATCGACCGTGCGCGGGAGCAGCGCGAGAACTTCGTGACCAACCCCCGACCGGTCACGGAGGGACCCAGGGAGGTCCGGAACGAGCACGAGATGATCGGTGAACCCACGCTGCCGACCTCGATGTTCGACCACAGCGGTCCGATGCTGAAGGCCCGGCCCAAGCGCACTCATTCCGACTGAGGCGCGACGAAGGGGTCCTGCGGACGGAAAAGGGGACAAAATGAACGACGATCATGACCGGCTGGTCCGGACATGATCGTTTTCATTTGGCGGTCAAGTATGATCTGACCATCCCAGGAGACCGCCATGGCCTTCATCCTCGAGGCAATCAGGAACATGCACCACACCGGGTCGGTGTGGCCCTCCTCGCGTGCCCTGGGGATGGCGATGAGTCGCTCCCTCCGGGGCAAGGAGGGCCCGCGGCGGATCCTGGAGGTGGGGCCGGGAAACGGCCCGTTCACCCGGGTCATCCTCGAGTCCCTCCGGGACGGGGACGAGTACCACCTCTCCGAGATCAACGAGGTCTTCTGCCGGCAGCTGGAGGTGAACCTCCTGGCCGACTACCGGCAGCGCCATCCCGAGCGCACGGTGGTCCTCAACCGCGGACCGGTCCAGGACCTGCAGCTCGAGCATCCGGTGGACTTCATCGTGTGCGGGCTGCCGTTCAACAACTTCCCCCCCGCCCTGTCGAGGTCGATCTTCAGGAAGCTGATCGCGCTGATCGCGGATCGGGGGGAACTCGCCTACTTCGAGTACGCCGCGGTGCGAGGGATCCGGGCCCCCTTCGTGGGTCCCAAGGGCCGGGAACGGATCAGGCGGATCGGGGCGCACGGGAAGTCGTTGAGCCGACGGTACAGCTGCGAGCGCGAGCTGGTGCTCGCGAACTTCCCGCCGGCGGTGGCCATACGGCTGCGAAACGACTGATCGGCACCGGGCCGGTCGGGAGCCCGGGGCTCGGGACGATCAGGAACGCTTGTCAGGAACGCTTGTACTGGTTCAGGAGCTCGATGGTGAGCGCCTTGGCGTTGATCGGATGGATGTTCAGGCCGTCGACCACCTCGCCCAGGTTCGAGGGCGGGGCGCCCTTGAAGCCCATCTTCTCGAAGATGCCGATGACCCGGTCCGCGTAGGCCGAGGTCGGGAAACCATTCTCGATGGCCATGCTTCGATTCGTGTTGGCGGCCAGCAGCATGGTCAGGTCCTGTCCGTTGATCACCCCGTCCTGGTTCATGTCGCTCTCGGGGGAATCGGTGCCCCAGTTCTCGAGCAGGTCGTGAAGGGGCTTGAGCTCCGTCTCGGAGGGAGAGAGGGCGGGTTCGCCGGCCTGCGCCAGGGCGAGGGTGAGGTCGCTTCCGTCGACCGTCTGGTCGCCGTTGAGGTCCGTCGAGGCATCACCCTGACTCCCCCAGGACTCCTCGATCAGGGCGACGGGGTTCTCCTGCTGGGCGCCGAGGCCCAGGAAGAGGGCCAGGTCCGCACCATCGACCACTCCGGTGTTGTCGAGGTCGAATTCGGCGGCGGCGCTGCCCCACGCCGCCATGAACTCGTCCATGTTGATCGGGTTGACGAACCCGCAGCAACCATCCTCCACCGCCGTGGAGGTGCTCAGCAGGGCGATGCCGAACTGCTCCTGGCCCTGGACGGGGGGCTCGGTCTTCAGTGGCTGGGCCCCGGACTGGAGGTTTCCGAGGGGCAGAGGCTTCATCTGGGGGGTGGTGTCGATCTGCATGTGATGTCTCCTGGAATGCGGTGATGCTGCAGGACCACAGCAAACCCAGCGCCAGTCGGATCCCCCCCGATCGGCGGCGGCCAGCCCCGATCGGGGGGGCTCGACCGGGCGCATCGGCAGATACTGCCGGCGGTATCCGCGCGACTCATCGGGATCCGGGGTGCGGGCTCACCATCCGGGGGGGCGCTGGGGACGGGGCCGGGCGGGCACGGAACCCGCCCCCGACCCCGATGCCGAGTCCCCGAGGAAGCCGGTGCAGACCAGGAACATCTCCACGGATTCCGCGCGGGAGGCGGCGGGCTTGAACCCCTTGGCACGCTCGAAGCAGGCCGCCGTCCGCTTGAGCAGCTCGGGGTACGCCTCACCCTCGAAGACCTTCATGACGCAGGCACCCCCCGGGCGGAGCCACCCGGGAAGCCGGTCCAGAAGCTGCTCGCAGAGTCGGGCGGACCGGAACTGGTCCGCGGACGGCGAACCGGTGGTGTCCGGGGCCATGTCCGAGAGGACGGAATCCGCCTTTCCGCCGAGCAGGTCCGGAGCGTCGGACTCGAAGACGTCACCCTCGACCACCTGGACGTTGGACGGCAGACCGTTCGGGTCGATGGGCCTGAGGTCGATCCCCAGCACCCGCCCGCGGGGACCGACGCGGGCGGAGGCGACCTGCAGCCAGGAACCGGGTGCCGCACCGCAGTCGACGACCAGGTCCCCCTTCCCGAGGATCCGTCGCTTGTCGTCGATCTCGATCAGCTTGTACGCTGCACGCGATCGAAATGATTCCTTCCTCGCCTTTCGAAAGAAGTGATCGTGGAGTTCCTTCATGGCTGAAGAGTATTCGATCAAGGAGGAACCCGCTGGAATCGACCGATTCGTCGAGTCGAAGTGCACGGGATGCGGCTATGAACTGACGGGGCTGGAGGAACGCGGGCGCTGCCCGGAGTGCGGGGCCACCTACGGGGAGGAGCTGGTCATCACCGGCTTCACCAATCGAGGCGGCCCGGTGACTCCCCTGGTCCTGGGTGGACTCATCCTCCTGGCGGGACTCTCGGAACTGATCCTCGACCCGTTCCGGGCCGGACTCCTCTCGGCGGTGAACGTGTGCAGCATCACCGGACTCATCCTGCTCGGTTCCGGACTGCTCGCGGTGTCGCACGGCCGGAAGCACGGTGGGAATCTCCGCTGGGTGCTCGGACCCAAGGGGCTGCACACCATCCGGGGCTCGGGCGGGATGCTCACCGCGGTCCCCTGGGAGGAGATCAAGGGCTTCCGGACGCCGTGGCAGCTTTCCCTGATCCCGGGCGGGTGGAGGTTGCTGAAGCTCCGGAGGCGATGGAGCTCGGTCGACCTGCTCCGGCGCCGAAGCCCCTCGCTCTGGCTCAAGGGGCGATCGAGGATGGACATGCTCGAACTGGTGGCACGATGCAACCGGATCCTGCGGCAACGGACCGAGCGCGGGCCGGACCCGGGCGGGTCCCGCGAGGGTTGATCAGCGCCAGGGACCGAAGGAGAGGGGCTCCTCCACCACCGCGATCCGGATGTCGCCCTCGGTGGTCCGGACCTGGATCGGGTTCCGGCCGTCGTCCAGGGTCGCGTTGACCACCTGCTCGTCGTTCGGTCCCTCACTGAAGCGCAGTCGCCCCTCGGTGACCCGGAGCTGGATCGATCCATCGACCACGGCCAGATCGAACGCACCGGATGATCCGCCCGGCACCCGGTAGTCGACGCTCCCCTCCGAGACCAGGATCCGGACCGCGTCGCGGAGGGGATGGCGGGTGGCGACGGTGACGTCACCGGAATTGGTCTCGATGTCGACCGGACCGGTGTTGTTCCGCACCGAGACCACGCCCCGAGTGGTCCGGACCCGGACCCGATCCAGCCGGGGGGTCTCGATCCGAAGGTGGGCGCGCATGTACCACGGTTCGGGTCCCGAGTAGGTGGTCTCGATCCGCAGGGTCTCGACGGGTCCGGGGCCGGGATCGAGTCGCGAGTTCCAGGACAGGTACTCGAGGGCCTGCACGGGTTCGAACCCCCGGAGGTAGCCGTGGTGGGCCTCCCGGACCAGCTGCACGGTGGTCACCTCGATGCTGGGATCGGCGATCACCACCACGTCGCCCGCGAAGGACTCGACGATCACGTCGATCGGGGTGCGCGCCCGGAACTGGACGAGGTCGTCGCGCTTCTGCTCCACCCCGGAAAGCTTGGCGCGGACCGATCCGGTGGTGGTCTTGGCGACGCGCTCGGGATGATTGGTGCCGGTGCAGCCGATCGCCAGGCCGACGACGACCAGCAGCAACGTGCCGACGGGAAGGCCGCTGGATTGGATCGGGCGACGGTGCGGGCGCATGCAGGAGGTTCCGGGGGGACGCCGATGGTGCGGCGGGGACGATCGGTGATTGATCATGTATCGGCATCCAATTGTCCCACACTGTGCCATATTCCGCACCTCGGGCGAGGAAGCCGGGTATTTTGGTCCCGGATGACCTGCCTGCTCCTCCTGCTCTCGACCAGCCTGCTCGCCCCCCACCTTCAGGTGGCGGAAGCGGAGCCCGATCGATTCGAGGTGGAGGTCCCCCCCACCATCCTCGCTCGCCTCGAGGGACTCGAGACCCTCGAGGACTCGAGACTGATCATCGACCTGCTGCCGGCCCATGGCGGCTACGGGGGCGGGGCCGAGGAGGCCGCGATCCTCCGCGCCAGCACGCCGGTGGCCGCCTGGGAACTCGGCTCCGAGGAGGTGACGCTGGACCGGCTCCTCGGGTTGTTGGAACTCGGGGCGCCGGCACGGAGCTTTCCCGGGGACTGGGACGAGCTGGAGGGCGAATTCATCGCGATCCCGACCCTGGTGATGGTGGACGACCGGGACGTGGATCCCATCGTGGTCCGGGGCGAGGGGAGTCGGGTCCGGCTGGGGAAGGGCCGGGATGGGCCGGTCTCGCTCGGGCTGGACGACGTGCTGGTCGAGACCACCAGCGATCCCAGGCCCGATCCGGGCGTGCTGGAGGTGGAACTGGGCAGCGAGCTGCTTTCGGATCGCGTCCTCCCGGGAGGACGTCGCGGGGAGGTGACGCACCGTGCCTACGTGGTGCTGCCCGATGGATACCACGATCTCAGCGCGAAGCGGCGGCTCTGGCCGGTGGTGTACGTGATCACGGGGGCCGAGGAGGCGAGGAAGCGTGCGGCCTCGATCGCGGACCTGGTCGAGTTGCCGACGACCCGGGGGGTCCTGCCGCAGGTGATCTGGGTGGTCCTCGAGAAGGACACCGAGCACGGCCACCACTTCTTCGTGGATTCCGACCTGCACGGACCCCGAGGAAGCGCACTGGTCGAGGAGTTCATCCCCTGGCTGGACGTGCGGTTCCGCACCATCCCCGACGCCGGCGCCCGGCTCCTGGTCGGGGAGCAGCAGGGAGGTCACGGAGTGCTCAACCTCCTGATCGAGCATCCGGAGGTGTTCTCGAACGCGTGGGCGGTCTCCCCCGACGCGGCGTCCTTCGGGGCCCTGGGGACCATCGACCTCTACCGGGACCGGGATGCCTTCCGCCGCGAGGGGGGAACCTCGCGGCCGGCCCTGCGTTCAGCCCTGGGAAGCGAGCGGGAGCTGGTCCACCTCGACGTGGAGGGCGAGGTCATGCGGGCCCGCGTCCTCTACGGGGAGGGGATTCCACGATCTCGGTGGCACGAGCTCTCCGCGACCTTCGGAGGCCTGCCGGGACTCGACCGGCGGGCTTGGTGGCCATTCGATCCGTCGGAAGGCGGGATCCGACCCGCCCAGGTCGAGCGATGGGCCAGACAGGACCTGGCGAGGCGGGTGGCGGAGGATCCGCGGCAGGCCGCCCTGCTCCGGCAGCGAGCGAGGATCATGGTCGGGGATCGCGACGAACGGTACCGGGACCGGGGCATCCTGGTCCTCGCGGACTCCGTCGACCGATCGACCGGGACCGAGGACCGGGACTGGATCAAGATCGTCGAGGGCGCGGGCAGCCTGGAGACGGGGGTCATCGCCCGGATGTACGTCGGCGAGGAGGTCATCCGCGTCCTGAGGGACCGGGGCCACCACGAGTGACCGGGGGCCTCGCGACCCGGATCAGACGGTCGCGACCCCGAGCATGCGGGCCGCCCGGCGCGCCACGTCCACGGATCGGAGACCCAGGTAGGCCAGCTCGTCGTCGACCGTGCGAGCCGACTTGGGGATCGACCGCACGTGCATCTGCTCGATGGTGAACCCGTCACCGGACTCGGTGACGGCGTCCGCGACCGCGGAGCCGATTCCACCACCGTAGTTGTCCTCGACGGTGAGGATCATGCCGCCGTTCTCGTTGGCGACGTCGAGCAGGGCATCGACGTCGAACGGGATCGAGTAGAGGTCGATGAGGGATGCGTCGATTCCGGCCTTGTCGAGCAGTTCCAGGGCCTTGTTGCACTCGTGGAGCATGTAGCCCGCGGAGACGATCAGGAGATCGCGGCCCCGGGTCAGCACCTCGAGCCCGCCGAGGTTGAAGACCGTGGAATCGTCGTAGAGGAACTCGACGTCGGGTCGACCGGTGCGCATGTAGCAGGCCCCGTGGTAGTCGGCCATCACCTGGGTCAGCCCGTAGGCCGCGAAGGCGTCCGCGGGCTGCAGCACGTAGCACGCGGGATTCCCCCGGTGGTCCTTGGTGGTCGTGAAGGACCTGAACCACGAGACGTCGGAGAGCGCCATCTGGCTGGGGCCGTCGGAAGCGGGTCCGAGCCCGGAGTGCGAACCGACCATCTTGATGTTGGCACCGCTGTTGATGGCGAGCTCGATCTGGTCGTAGGAGCGGGCGAAGAACTTCGCGAAGGTCGCGGTGAACGGGATCTTGTCGCCGGCGGAGAGTCCCGCGGCGACGGAGACCATGTTCTGCTCGGCGATCTTGCACTCGTACATGCGGTCCGCGAGGTCGCGGTCGTTGCCGAACCACTCGGTGAAGGTCGAGTTCTTGACGTCCGCATCGAGCACCACCACCGAGGGGTTCACGTGGCCGAGCGCCCGGAGCGCGACTCCGAACGCACGCCGGGTGGCGAACTTCCCGGTGGCGAGGGTCGAGGACATGTCGAACTGCTTCATCGCCTCGGAGAAGGTCGGGGCGTCGGCGGGGGCGGGCGCTTCGGGGGAGCTCTCCTCCGGCGGGTAGATCGTCAGTTCGTCGCCGATGCTCAGGGTCGAGGTGAGCTGGTTGCGCAGGCTCTCGAGCTCGTCGATCGCGGGCTCCAGCTTCTCCCCGGAGACCGGCTTCCCGTGCCAGCCGCCGCCCTGGCAGATGGGCGATCCCCAGCCCTTGATCGTGTCGGCCACGATCGCGACCGGACAGCCCTGGGCCCCCTTCTCGGCGTTGGTGCGCGCGACCTCGACTGCGGCGAGGATGGCGTCGGGGTCGTGGCCGTCGATCACCTGGGCGATGAATCCCGCGGCCTCGAGCTTCTTGGCGATCACCCCGGAGCTCTGCTGGCTCGAGACCCGGTCGGCCTGGCCGAACGAGTTGCAGTTGAAGATCGGGACCACGGAGGTGAGCTGGTGGTCGACGATGAAGTCGACCGCCTCCCACACCTGCCCTTCGCGGGACTCGCCATCACCGATGATGCAGTAGACCTGCTTCTCGATCTGGTCGTGTCGCGCCGCGAGGGCGAGCCCGGCGGCCACCGACAGGCCCATGCCCAGGGAACCGGTCGCGGCGTCGAAGAACGGGAACCCCTCGACCGGGTTCGGATGGCCGTCGATCGGGGACTCGATGTCGCGCAGGGTCATGGCATCGTCCATGGTCATGGGGCGCAGGTCGCCGTCCTCGCCGATGCCGACACCGAGGTCGGCGCAGGCGGCGTAGACGATCGGCACCGCATGGCCCTCGGAGAGCACCAGGCGATCGGAGGACGGGTAGCGGGGGTGGGCGGGCACCCAGCGCATGGAGTGGTACATCAGGACGGTCACGATGTGACCGAGGCTCATCGCGGACGTCGGGTGACCGGCGCCGGCTTCGGCGGTGATCTCGAGTGAAGTCCGGTCGAGCTGGATCGCCTTGGCGTGGACGGCTGCTGCAAAGGACATGGTGGACTTCCCTGCGCTCATGCGCTTAATCGAGTGCGAAGGTCATGCAGACGACTCCATGACGGTGGATGGAACGACTCCAGCTGCGGGATCACCGCTCCGGTGTTCGTTGATCCAGCTCGAGGCGGGAGACGAGCAGGCGGGGTGGGGCGTCGGGCCGGCTCGGACGAAACTGAGGAGACTGCAGCAGCAGCAGCCGTTCACGGCTGATCGGGTAGTATCGGTCGAGTCGCGCCCCCCCGCAACCGAGCGGGTCCCGAACGGCAAGCTCGGCGAGGGTGCCCGACTGCGGGGGCCGGGCGAAAATCCCGCGTCATCCTCCTGATCCGCCGCTCGCAGGCGAAAGCCGCTGCCGGACGTTCGCCGGGAGGAAGGTCCAGGAATCCTGAATTTGGGGTCGCGGGGACTGTCCACAGCTCCTGCACACCGTCCGGATCCCCGGGGCCCGGGCCAGCCGGGGGGGGTCAGGCGGGATGGGATGGGGCGGGCACCTCGCCGTGCTGGGCGGTGATCCGGGATCGGATCCCCCCCCTGCCCTTCCAGTCGGTGACCACCTGCAGCCAGACCGGGCTCATGGTGGCCGCCAGGTCGTCGCGGATCTGGTTGGTGACCGCCTCGTAGAAGATGCCCTCGTTGCGGAAGGACTGGTAGTACATCTTCAGGCTCTTGAGCTCCACGCAGACCGCCGCCGGCTGGTAGCGGAGGATGATGGTCCCGAAGTCGGGGTGACCGGTCTTGGGACAGACGGAGGTGAACTCCTCGTTGACGTGTTCGATGACGAACGGGGTGTCGGACGGGGAGTCGAAGAATTCGAGCAGCTGGGTGTCGGGCATCAGATCGGGTACTTGGTGAGGATCTCCACGACCTTGGGCTGGTCGGGGTTGACCCGGAGGCTTGAATAGAACGCGGTACGGGCTTCCAGCGCCATCTCGACGTCGGATCGGTCGCTGCGCAACCAGGCGTTCAGGGCGTTGACCCCGAGACCGTTGAGGCTGGGCCAGTGGTCGGGGTCGAGTTCGAGCGCGTCGCGGTAGGCCTGCATCGAGGATTCGGAATCCCCGAGGCGGAAGAACGCGCGACCGAGATGCTCGTAGGCGACCGGACCGGGGGCGATCTCGACCAGGGCCTCGCCGGCATTCGCCGCCTCCTGCCAGCGACCGGCCTCGATGTAGGCCTCCACCAGCCTGAGCAGCAGGGCCTCGTCGACCTCCTCGAGTTCGACCGCGACCTCCAGTTCGTCGATCGCCTCGTCGGGCAGGTCGGCCCGCTGCAGGGTGTCGGCAAGGTCGATCCTGACCGTGGCGTCTTCCGGGGCCAGGCGGACCGCCTCCCGGGCGAAGCGCAGCGCCGCCTTGGGTCGACGCATCTCGACGAGGGACGTCGCGGCGCCGAGGTTCGCCTCGAGGCTCGTCGGGTCGATCAGGAGTGCCCGCTGGTAGGCGACGACCGCCTCGGAGTATCGACCGAGGGACTGCAGGACCATGCCGTGGCCGGCCTGGGCGTCGAAGCTGTCCGGCTCGAGGCGGGCGGCCCGGGCGTAGTTGACTTCCGCCGCGGCGAGGTTGTCGGTGCGCCGGTAGACCGAACCCAGCCCGAGGTAGGCATCGGCCAGGGTCGGGTTCTGGGCGAGCAGTTCCTCGAAGAGCCGGATCGCCTCCTGGTACTGCCCCGCCTCCACGAACCGTTCGGCGGCGACCAGGTCCTGCACCTGGCTTTCGGTGGGTTCGGTGGTCCGGCTGAAGGCCGTCATCGCGGGTCGGGAGGTGCGCACCACCGCGGTGTCGGTGTTGACGCAGCCGGCCATCACGCAGGGACCGACCAGCGACAGGGCGATGACTCGGATGGAGGGGATGGCCTTCATGGGATTCCTAGGGACGATACTCGGTTCGGGGTCGCCGGATCGGTCCAGACGATAGTTGATCTCAAAGACCCCGCAGGTGTTCGAGGTTCACTTCATCCCACTTTCGGCCATCGGGGGCGGGTTCCTTCGCCGTTTCCAGGATCATCGGGCGGGTGGCGAGGAGCGGGTGGCCAATAACTGCGCGGAAGCAGCTTTCGCCGCAGCATCCCTCCCCGATGTGCGCGTGCCGGTCCAGGCGGGAGCCCAGCGCGCCGATCGAGTCGTTGAGGTGGAGGACCATGAGGTGCGCGAGCCCGCACGCCTCGTCGAAGCGGTCGAGGACCTCGGCGGCCGAGGCATCGTCGGCCATGTCGTAGCCGGCGGCGGTGACGTGGCAGGTGTCCAGGCAGAACGCCACCCGCTCGGGCTCCCGGACCTCAGAGCGGATGAAGCCGAGGTGGCCGAAGTCGTAGCCGAGGTTGGTACCCGACCCGGTCGTGGTCTCCAGGCAGGTGATGGTCCGTGCGCCGGACGTCTCCGAGTGCAGCTGGTCGAGGGCCTCCACGATGCGCCGCAGTCCCGCCTGCTCGTCGGCGTTGGGGGTGGCCCCGAGTCGGTTGGGTTCACGGGGCTTGCGGGCGGCACCCAGGTGCGCCCCCGGATGGGAGACCAGCAGGGGGATCCGCAGGGCCTCGCATCGCTCGATCTCGTCCCGCTGCAGCGCCAGCGACTTCCGGCGGCCCTCGGGATCCGGGGACGCGAGGTTCACCAGGTAGCTGTTGTGGCTGACGGTGCGCAGGTCGGCGGGATCCGACCAGCCCATCGACTCGAGTCGATCGGTCCAGTCGGTGACGTCCGACTGCGCGAGGGGCGGGGCGACCCATCGGCGCTGGTTCTTGGTGAAGACCTGCACGCAGTCCATGCCGAGTTCCCCGGCCTCCTGGAGCGCGTTGACCATGCCGCCGGCGATCGAAAGGTGGGATCCGAGCATCGTGGTTCCTTGCGGGTTCGGAGCGAGTCGGTTCAGGTGGTTCCGGTCAGTCGGGCAGTCGGGATCGCATGGATCGCTGGTCCTGACGCAGCCGGTCGAGTCTACGCATCTCGATCCGGTAGTTCTCGTGGTAGTGCAGCACGTTGGCCAGGGCCGTCTTCGCCAGGCAGGCCAGCGACAGGACCAGCAGGGCGAGCCCGATCGCGATGCAGGGGAAGCGGAGCGCGCGAAGGGGTCCGGACACCAGCTCGAGGTGACCGATCTCCGGCAGGCCGGCGGCGAGGGAGCTCGCGAGCCATCCGAGGGCGGTCAGCAGGCAGGCCACCTGCGCGACGCGGAGTACCTGCACCACGAGGGATTCCCTCATCCAGCCGGCGAGGCGCTCGAGGACGCCGAGCACGCAGGAGAAGTGAAGGGTCCCCAGCAGCAGGAGCGCGGCCATGACCACCGCCGGAGGTGGATTGCCCGATCGAACGACGACCACCGTGGCGACCACCGGCCAGGCCGTCCCCCCCCACCGAACCGCCCGGCAGATCGGGTCCGCGGCCTGCAGTCGATGCTGCGCGGCGATCGATTCCCGCCAGGGCGGCGCGACCAGCAGGGCGCAGGCGAGTCCGAGCAGGCAGACGGCGAGGACGAACGCGGGCCGGGATCCGGGCAGGAGCAGGTAGGTGGCCGGGACGAGGACCACCGCGACCAGGGCGAGCACCGTCAGGCGCCAGGCGTATCCGAGGACGATTCGTCGGCCGCAGGCATCGAAGGATGTGTAGAAGTGCGGGTCCTCGGAGCCCGGGGTGCCGCACTCCGGACAGGGTGCCATGACCGGGAGTCCACGAAGGTCGTAGTCGCAGTGGCGGCAGGTCCGATGCAGGTCGGCTGCTTCAACGCCCGTCGGAGCCTCCGGACGTCCGTTCACGCCACCCCGACCGAAGCGGCGTGCTCGACGGCGTTCCTGAACATCTGCAGCCCCGGGGGGGTCTGGGAGCGCAGGGCGGGATCCAGTCGCGTCCATTCCGGGTGCTGGGTCCACCGGGTGAATCGTTCCGGGTGGGGCATGAGTCCGAGGACCAGCCCGCTGGGATCGCAGATGCCCGCGATCCGACGGCTGGAACCGTTGAAGTTCGATCCCTCGCGGTAGCAGAGGGCGATCTGTCGCGACGACCCGAGCTGCCTGAGCATCGGGTCCGCGGAGATGAAGCGACCTTCCCCGTGGGCGGAGGGCAGGACCCCCTGCGGACCGTCGAAGTCGATCCCCCTGGTCCAGATGCAGGCGGAGTCCTCGGGCACCTCGACCGGGGTCCAGCAGTCCCGGAAGGTGGCGTTCGAGTTGATCGACAGCGCGACCGAGGGTTGTGCGGGCTCCGGGGGCCACTCCCCGCCCGGGGGCGGGCCGGGAAGCAGTCCCGCCTGGACCGCGACCTGGAATCCGTTGCACGGCGCGATCATGGGACAGCCGCGTTCGATGGCCGCGACCAGGGCGGGGTAGAGCTGCTTGCGGATCAGGGTCGCCAGGACCCGGCCGGCGGCGATGTCGTCCCCGTAGCTGAACCCGCCCGGCAGGCCGATGAGCTTGAACCCGTCGACCAGGGCGGGGTGCCGGGAGAGCCTGAGCAGGGGAAGGGTGTCGACGAGGGCCCCCGCCTCCCGGAAGGCGTGGGCGAGCTCCGCGTCGCAGTTGATGCCGGGCGCGGTGATGATCAGTGCCCGGACGCTCATGCATCCTCCCCCAGCGCCCGGTCGCAGCCCCGGGACCAGGCGTCCCGCAGGAACTCGAGGCTGCATTCGCAGGGATCGATGTTGTTCACGATCTCCATCTTCCCGGAGTCCCTGATCTTCCCGATCACCGCGGAGGGGACGTCGCCGAGGATCTTCTGGGCCCTGGAGACGTCCTTCCTGGAGAGCTCGAGGAGGTAGCGTGACGGGGTCTCGGCGAACGCGCGCTCCACCTGGTCGACGTCGTCGTCGACCGGCACCATGTTGAGGTCGACCTGGACCCCCAGCCCCCCGGCGAAGGCCATCTCCGCGACGGCGACCAGGAGTCCCCCGTCGCTCACGTCGTGGGCGGCACGGACCATCCCGGCACGGATCAGCTCGGCGACGCCGCGCGCGTTGGCGGGACCGGCCTCGAGGTCGACTTGGGGGAGGTCCCCCTGCACCAGCCCCGCGAGGGCCGCGTAGTGGGACCCCCCGAGGGTGTAGCTGGTGAGGCCCACCAGCAGCAGCACGTTGCCCTTGGCCTTGAGGTCCATGGTCACCGCGCGGTCCGAATCCTCGACGATCCCCATCCCGGAGATCAGGAGGGTCGGGGGGATCCGGATGGACTGCCCCTCCTCGGTGGTGAACTGGTTGTTCAGGGAGTCCTTGCCGGAGATGAACGGGGTGCGGTAGGCCTTGGCGCCGTCGTAGCAGGCCTCGGCGGCGCGGACCAGGCTGCCCAGCCAGTGCGGGTCGTCGCAGCCCGGCCAGCAGAAGTTGTCGAGGATCGCGATGCGGTCCGGGTCCGCGCCGACGCAGACCAGGTTGCGGACGCATTCGTCGATGGCGGCCAGGCCCATCAGGTAGGGATCGACCGCGAGCCCGGTGGCGATGCCGTTGGCGATCGCGAGCCCGGTGGCGGATTCGAGCACCGGGCGGATCACCGCGGCATCGGACGGCCCCCCCCCATCGATCCCGACCAGCGGCTTCACCACCGAACCGCCCTGGACCTCGTGGTCGTACTGGCGGATGATCCACTCCTTGCTCGCGATGTTGGGGTGGGAGAGGAGGAGCGCGGTCTCGTCCAGCAGCGAGCCGCCGACCGGGATGTCGCTGCTGAGCGCGGCCTTGCTGACGTCGATGTGGTGGTAGGTCTCCCTCGCCCACTCGGGATCCCAGATCGCCTCCCGGGTGGGCATGGGCACCCCATCGTGCAGGAACTCCATGGGCAGCCGCCCGAGCTCCTGGTCCGCGTGGAGGAGGACCAGCTCACGCTGGTCGTTCCCGAACTCCCCGATGTCCGCGAATTCCACCTGGTACTCCTCGCAGATCTCCGCCAGCCGTGCCAGGTTGTGCCGGGGGACCGCGAGCACCATCCGTTCCTGTGCCTCGGAGATCCAGGCCTCGGTCGGGGTGAGACCGGAGTACTTGAGGGGAGCGGTCTCGAGGGTCACGGTCGCGCCCAGTGCCTCCCCCATCTCCCCCACCGCGCTGGAGAAGCCGCCGGCCCCGCAGTCGGTGATCGCGGTGAAGAGGCATCCGCCGTGTTCGTCGCGCATGGCGAGGATGGCATCCAGCGCGGTCTTCTCCACGATCGGGTTGCCGATCTGGACCGCGTGGCTGAACTCGTCCGCATGGGTGTCGGTCAGTTCCGCGGAGGAGAAGGTGGCACCGTGGATGCCGTCCCGGCCGGTACGACCACCCAGCGCGATGATCCGGTCCCCGCGGCCGGGGGCGCCCTCGACCGCCGAACGGGGCATCACCCCGATGCAGCCACAGTAGACGAGCGGATTGCCGACGTACTTGTCGTCGAACCAGACCGCGCCGTTGAGGGTGGGAATGCCCATGCGATTGCCTTAGTCGCGGACCCCCGCGACGACCTGCCGAAGCACCCGGGTGGGGTGCAGGCACCCCCTGGGGATGGAGGCGATGTCGGGGGGAGCGACGCAGAACACGTCGGTCGCGGCCACCGGCCGGGCCGCGAGTCCGGTTCCCATGATGTCGCGGATGCAGCCCCCGATTCCGGTCGCGGCACCACCGTAGGGCTCGATCGCGGAGGGGTGGTTGTGGGTCTCCACCTTGAAGCAGACGGCATGCTCCTTGTCGAAGGCGATGATCCCCGCGTTGTCGACGAAGACCGACAGGCACCAGTC
>MDTG01238351.1_pt1 | contig 17057 bp, 8 predicted proteins | sample 811421 | NCBI WGS metagenome assembly MDTG01 (sample SAMN05326645, study PRJNA326480) | marine metagenome | isolation source: seawater | place: Pacific Ocean: South East | collected 2011
AAAAACTTTAACCAAGCGTTTCAAACTGGTAAATATATACAAGATGATTTCCAGATTTCTGGTGGCGATAATACCAAAACGTATCTATTTAGTTATAGTCGTTTGAATCAGGATGGAATCATTCGTAATTCATATTATGATAGAGATAATATTCGTTTAAATACAAAGTTTAGACTGTCTCCAACTGTTTCTATGTCATCTAAAGTGGGATATACTTATTCAAGTTCTAACAGGCTTCAGAGGGGATCGAATGTTTCCGGTCTTATGTTAGGTTATTTAAGAACACCTCCTGATTATGATAATGAGTACTATAAAGGAAGTTACTGGAGTGGTGGAACAGAATACCCTGGTAGACACCGTGCATATCGACGCTATCTTGGTGGTTCTAGTACAAATCCAATCTACAATAATCCAGGTTGGACTATTAATGAGCAAAAGAACACTACCCGCGTAAATCGTATTATTATGTCAAATGAAATGAACTATGAGCCTTTTGAAGGTAGTGAAATTATTGTACGTCAAGGTTTAGATACATTTACTGACAATAGAGAAGGTTATTATCCAATAGGTACTGGAGGATCCTCAAGGAACTCTGGGTCATTTGATATGGCACGCATTACAAATCGTGAGACCAACTATGATGTTATTGGTCGTCAAAACTTAGAGTTAAGTCCTGCAATTTCTATGGTGGCAACAGTTGGTTTTAATACCAATGACAGAGTGTATAGTAGATCGTCATCATTTATTGATGGTTTTTTAGTTAACTCTGATAAGTTCACCACAAACCTAAATACTGCTTCAGAAGCTTCTTCTGTGGATAATGGCAGATTATATTTACGTTCTAACAGATTCTACGGTATTCTATCTGTAGATGCGCTAGATATGCTTTTTCTTAATATGTCTCTAGCAAATGAGACACATTCAACGATCAGTGATGCTTATAGCTATCCAGCAATGGATCTTGCTTGGCAAGCTACTGATATTGTTAGGGGCTTTGCTCCATTTGTGAGTTTTGCTAAGTTTCGAGTAGCGTATGGTCAGGTAGGTGTTAGACCATCAGCGCATGCCTTTGAAACGTTAGCAGAAAGTGGCTTTGGCTACTCAGCTTATAGTGATCCTATATCCGTTGGACAGTGGGGCGGCGGATATCGCGTAGATAATAATAAAGGTAATGATAAACTTAAGCCTGAGGTTAAAACTGAGACTGAATTTGGAGCGGATCTACGCTTTATGGATGATAAGCTCTCCTTTGGAGTTACTTATTATTCGAATTATATCAAAGATATGCTTATATCTAGGACTCTTTCACCAACCTCTGGTTTTTCATCGCAGTATGCAAATGCTGCTGAAATGTCTAACAAGGGTATTGAGCTTGATGGTTCATGGAATATTATAACTGAGCCTTCACAAGCTTTAGAGCTCAATTTTAATTGGGCAACCAATGAAAACCTTGTTGAAGACCTTGCAGGTACTAAAGTACTTAATCTAGCTGTTGGTAATGTTACATCTGTAGCTTTAGCTCCAGTAGATGGTAAGAAGTATCCAATTGGAACCCTTTGGGGGACTGGCTCACAGACTGAGAATGGAGAATGGGATGGAAAGCTAATTTTAGATGCTAATGGCTTTCCTCAGCTTACGACTTCGCTGATAGCTCTTGGTAATCCTAATCCAGATTGGAGAGGAACTATTGGGTTAAATGCTCGATGGAATAACTTGTCCTTCAATATGCTTTTTGAGCATTCTCAAGGCGGTCGTTATGCTCCACGTACCCAGTGGGTATTGAGAAGATTTGGAACTACAACAGATACAGATAATGAAGTAACTCTGACTAAAGATCTTAAGAATATCAAAGGAACTACCATTCCTTCTGGTACAACAGTTCGTGGTTTTATCCATGATTTTGGTGGTGGTGATGTGTTACTTGATGAAGTATGGTTTCGTCAGTCGATTGGTGGAGGGTTTGGTAATAATCAAGCCTATAACTTTGCGACGAAGGATGCAACCTTCTCTCGTATAAGAGAGTTATCAGTTTCTTATCTTTATAACGATGAGATGTTGAGAAGTACTACCGGTTTAAGCGACATTACATTTACTCTTACAGCTCGAAACCTATTTTCATGGTATAAAGAGCTTGTAGGTGTAGATCCAGGTGTTCATGTTGGTGGTATTCAAACTGGAAGTGGTTTAGATTATTTTGCTAACCCAAGTACTAAATCCTTCTTGTTCTCAGTATCTACAAACTTCTAAGGGTAGGGTATAAAAATGAAAAAACAAATTAAAGGTTTAAATAAAATGAAGAAAATTATCGCTCCATTAACTGCAATTGCTTTAATGGTGAGTGGGTGTGATATTGATAAATCTATCAATGATAATCCAAATGATATCACATTGTCTGATGTGGATGCGAGACTATTCTTAAATGGTGCGCAACTTGCAAACTTCACTGCTCAAGTCAGTCATGTAAATAGAATTACTGGTATGTATTCTGGTCAATTGGTTGGATTTACATCTCTGTATTCGAATATTTATCAATATAATCTGACAGCAGATGAAATGAATGACGAATGGAATGCTGCTTATGTTGGTGCTACAACCAACCTTAGACACATTCGGGAAGCTGCTCCAGATGATAAATTGCTCGTCGGTATCTCAAAAGTAATTGAAGCGAATGCAATAGGAACAATGGCGATTTTAATGGGTGGTGTTCCTTACAGTGAAATTGGTGGAGAGATTGAAGATCCAAAGTTTGATACTCAAAAAACTGTTCTTGCGTCTTTAACCTCTCTATTGGATGCAGCAATTACTGATTTAACGGGTGCAACAACACGCAATGAATCATTTGATGTTGTATTTGGTGGAGATAAGGACAAATGGATCGCTGCTGCAAATACATTAAAAGCTCGTTTTGCTTTAGTGCAGAAAGATTATCCAGCGGCTCTAACTGCCGCGAATAGTGGTATTTCTGCTTCTGCTGGAGATATGCTTTATAAGCCTCGCGGAGATGCAGCTATTGATCAAGGTGATAAGAATTTATTCTATACTATCTTAGCAGGATCTCGTACAGGAGACCTTGGGAATAAAGGAAGTTATCTTTTGAAAATGCTAGATGCGGCTGATGCAGCTTATCGAGGAAATGCAAAAACGAATGAAAAAGCACGGCATGGTTATTATCAAATTGATGAGACATCATCATCTGGAAATACAGGCGTTGCTGCACAGTTTGAGCCACAACCTATTGCAACATATGCTGAGAATCAGTTAACCGTAGCAGAAGCTGCAGCTCGCACAACAGGCTTTGCGGCTGGTCTTGCTGCTTTGAATTCTTATAGAGCGTGGCTTGCTGGTGGTGGAAGATTAAATACGACTCATGATGTTTCAGCAAACTACAAATATGATCCTTACGTCGAAGCTGACTTTGCTGCTGGTGGTATGGAAAATGCTGATAACATAACAAAAGAAAAGGCATTATTGCGCGAGATCATGGAGGAAAGATATGTATCAGGTTTTGGCTCATATATGCCATTTGATGATCACAGACGTCTTCGTGGTGCGAATGAAACAGATATGATTGTTCCATTTCCATTGAACACAACTGCTGCAACAAAGCATGTTGAAAGAATGCCATATCCTCAAAGTGAGAAGAATTCAAATAGTAATGTTCCTGTGATTTCTGATGCTGATGCTCTTTATACTAAAACTGAGGTTAATAAATAAATTGAAATAGTTTTACTAGTTTTTTTTATTGCAAAAAGCCTCCATTTTTGATGGAGGCTTTTTAGTTTCTGAACTAAAGGTGATTTAATTTCTTAGTAAAAAGTTTTATTTTCTATTGGAGGTAATATGAAAAAAATATTCTTATCATTTGTTTTTATTGCAACTTTAATTGCAGAAAACAATTTTGACTCATTCTTTCAGATTTTTCAATATCGTAATATTGGTCCGACAAGAGGTGGTCGAGCTACTGCTGTAGAAGGTGTTACTAAAGATTTAGGAACATTCTATATGGGAGCTACTGGAGGTGGTGTTTGGAAAACACAGGATTATGGTATTACATGGAACAATATTTCAGACAATTATTTTGAAAGCCCTTCAATTGGCGCAATAACGGTTTATCAAAAAGATCCAAATATACTTTATGTTGGAACTGGTTCTGATGGGATTCGATCAAATGTTATTGTTGGTAAGGGCGTATATAAATCGAAAGATGCAGGTAAAACGTGGAAAAATGTTGGTTTACAAAATTCGGGCCTTATAGGGGCAGTTGAAATACACCCTAATAATTCAAATATAGTTTTTGTTGCTGCAATTGGGCAGCCATTTGAGCCAAACTCTGAAAGAGGTGTGTTTAGAAGTTTGAATGGCGGTAAAAGCTGGGAAAAAGTTTTATTTATTTCTGATACTGTTGGTGTTGTTGATATAGAGTTTGCTCCTGATGATCCAAATACAATTTATGCAGGAACATGGCGTACCGAAAGAAAGCCTTGGACAATCATTAGTGGTGGTTTAAATGGTGGTATATATAAATCAACTAATGGTGGATCTAGTTGGAAAAAGATAAATAGAGGCCTTCCAAAAGGATTGATCGGTAAAATAGATTTAGCAGTTTCACAAGATGACCCAGATAGATTGTATGCTTTAGTTGAAGCGCCAAAAAGTGAAGGGGGTTTGTATCGTTCAAATAACCGTGGTGAATCTTTTAAATTAGTAAAAACTGATCCAAAAGATGTTCGACATCTTGTAAATCGTCCCTTTTATTATATTAATATATCATCGAACCCAAAAAATGCAGATATACTCTTTTCAAATGCAAATCGCTTTATGAGATCTGATGATGGTGGGAAAAATTGGAGAATTCTTTCTACACCACATGGAGATAATCATGATATCTGGATTCATCCACAAGATACCTCTCTTTGGGTTCAATCAAATGATGGCGGAGTAAATGTTACATTTAACTCTGGAAAAACATGGACGACACAATCGAATCAGCCAACAGCTGAACTCTACCAAGTTGAAGTAGATGATCAATATCCATATTGGTTATACGCTGGGCAGCAAGATAATTCAACGATAGCTCTTCCTAGTTTACCACCCTACAATTCTGCTGGTGGTGGTATTGGTTTTTGGACTGCAGTTGGTGGGTGTGAGACAGGACCTGCTGTACCTAAACCAGGTAACCCAAATATAGTTTATTCTAATTGTAAAGGTCGTTTTGGGGTATACAATAAACTTACAGGACAAGAGCGGCAATACTATGTTGGTGCTGCCAATATTTATGGTCATAATCCTAAAGATATGAAGTTCCGTCTTCAGCGAGTTACTCCAATTCATGTTTCACCTCATAATCCAGATAAGGTTTATCATGCATCACAATATGTTCATCAAACAATAAATGATGGTGAAAATTGGAAAATTATTTCACCCGATCTTACTGCATTTGAGCCTGACAAGCAGGTTATCTCTGGAGGACCAATTACTAGAGATATAACAGGTGAAGAGAATTATAGTACGATTTATTCCCTTCAAGAATCTAAGCTTAAACGAGGTTTGATATGGGTTGGTGCTAATGATGGTCCCGTCCATGTAACCAAGGACGGCGGTAGAAGCTGGACTAACGTAACCCCTAAAGGCTTAAAGCCTGGTGGTCGTGTTGATAGTGTTGAACCATCAGTACATAACCCATCTAAAGCTTATATTGCTGTTTTAAGGTATCAATTAGGGGATTGGAAGCCATATATCTATCGAACCAATGACTATGGAAACTCATGGACATTATTAACAACTGGTTCAAATGGTATCCCTAATGATTTTCCAACTAGAGTTTTAAGAGAAGATCCAAATAAAGAAGGAATACTTTATGCTGGTACTGAATTTGGTATGTTTATTTCATTTGATGACGGAATGAATTGGGAAGCTTTTCAACAAAATTTACCGGTAACTCCGATTACAGATATAAAATTGATAAGAGATGATTTAGTGCTTTCTACAATGGGGCGCGGATTTTGGGTTTTGGACAATGTTAGTACAATTCATGATAGAAGTAAAACGGTTGGAAAGAATTATTTATCCAAGCCTAAAAATTCATATCGATTTAGATATCGTGGTACAAATAAAAAAAATATTCCTTATTATCCGGGGCCTTCAGTAATTATAGATTATTTTTTGTCAGAAAAAGTATCAGCAGATATTAAGCTCGATATCTTAGATGATAATAATCAAGTTATCTATTCAGCGTCTAGTGCAAAGAAAAGTGAAAGTAAAGAAGTAACGGATATGTCAACAGGGTTTGTCCAAACAATCTCGGGTGTTTCACTAACAAAAAATGTTGGAGCTAATCGCTTTCTTTGGAATATGCGACATGCTGGAGCATGGGATAAAGACCCCAAAAGAGCTTTTTTGAATGGTCCTATTGTAAAACCAGGTAAGTATTTTGCTGAATTGACTGTTGATGGCAAAAAAATTAAATCTGAATTTGAAATTTTGATGGACCCAAAAATTATAAATTCAGGTATTCGTCATCATCATTTAAAAGCTCAAGAAAAATTAGCATTAAAGGTTAGGGAATTATTAACTAATAGTAAAATGATGGCATATAAGCTTGAAGATGTTACTAATGGTCCAAAGCTAAAGATAAAGAAGGAACTAGTAACAAACGACGGACCTTATCCTCAGCCAATGCTCATTGACCAAACAAGATACCTAGCCTCAATGATTAATAGAGTTGATCAAGAACCTGGTGAAGATGCTTATATTCGATATGAGGAATTATTATATCAGTTTGAATCATTGCAAAATGCCCTAAATAATCTAAATGACTAGTGGAGAAAGTTAAAACTATGGACATGAAAAAGTATTTTTTTATAGTGTTATTTGTTGGTATTTCAAGTGCTCAACTTCAATCACCAGAAGAGATTTTTGGATTTAAAGTTGGGACTGATAGGAAATTAGCTGATTACTCACAGATGCTTTCTTTTCATCGGCAACTTGCAAATAATTCCGATCGGGTGATATTAAAGGAAATTGGTAAATCATCTGAAGGTCAACCAATGATATTATTATTTATTTCTACACCTGAGAATTTATCTCAGTTAGATAAATGGAAAACGATAAGCAGTGAACTTGCTCGAGCAAGGATAGGTGAAGATAAAGCGAGAGAACATGCTAAAAATGGGAAGACCATTCTATGGATTGATGGAGGAATGCATGCGACAGAACGTGCACATGGTCAAATGACTGCTGAGCTTGCCTATAGGGTGGCTACTGAAGAATCCTCAGAGATGAAAAAAATACGTGATAATGTAATTTTATTGCTTATGCCAGTTATTAATCCAGATGGGATGAGATTGGTTGTTGATTGGTATAGGAAAAACCTAGGCACACCATATGAAACGACTGGGCCACCAGTCCTTTATCAAAAATATGTAGGCCATGATAATAATCGTGATTGGTTTATGAATAATATGTTAGAGACTCAAGCTGTAACAAAAATATTGTATAACGAATGGTACCCTCAAATCGTATATAATCATCATCAAGCAGGACCTGCATGGGCAAGAATATTTTTACCACCATTTGCAGATCCTGTTAATCCGAATATTCATCCTGGAGTTACAACAGGTGTTAATTTAGTAGGAACAGCAATGGCGAATCGTTTTGCCATAAAAAAAATGGGAGGAGTTGTTTCAAATTTTCAATATAGCATGTGGTGGAATGGTGGAATGCGAACCGCTCCTTATTTTCATAATCAAATTGGTATATTAACTGAAACAAGTCATACTACTCCAACTCCAAGATATTATGATCCTAAATCTATTCCTAAATCAGTTGGAAGCCGTCGAAGTAGGCTTGTAAACGATGGAACTGATATTTTCTTACCACTTCCTTGGGAAGCAGGTGAATCACATTTTAGAGATGCGGTTGATTACATGTTAACAGCATCAATGGGAGTTTTGAATATTGCAGCTGATTTAAGAGAGAAGTGGTTATTTAATATTTATAGTATGGGTAGAGATGCTATTAAAGATGGAAGCAAAAAAGGCCCTTATGCTTATATAATTCCAAATGACCAGTGGGATGCATATGAGACAGGAAAATTTTTAAGTGTTTTAAGAATGTCTGGGATTGAAATTAACCAATCAACTAAAACATTTAAGATAAATAATAAAAAGTATCCTAAAGGAACCTTTATTATTTATAGTTCTCAAGCTTTTCGTCCACATTTAATTGATATGATGGAAAAACAAAATTATCCTCAAATCACAGATTCTAGTGGAAAGCCAAAAGTACCTTATGACTTAGCAGGATGGACACTTCCTTTGCAAATGGGTATTTCAGTTGATCGTATAAATGATTCTTTCAAAGTAGATACTAAGACAGTTAGTGCCTTATCTATAAATATGCCGAATGGAAAAGTTTCAGGGAGCGCAAAAAATGGCTATTTATTAACTGGAAAGTCTAATGCATCATTTATTGCTGTCAATCAATTGCTATCAAAAGGAATAGATGTTTTTAGAACTAATGATGGTTCATTTTTTATTAAAAGTAATAAACAGCTGAATAAATCTATCTTAAACCAAATGAGTGAGCAATACAGTATCAACTTTGAAGGCTCTAAAAATGATTTAAGTAAAAATTCTACAAAATTATCCATGCCAAAAGTAGGTATATATAAATCTTGGATGGCAAACATGGATGAAGGTTGGACACGTTGGATCCTTGAGCAGTATAAGTTTCCCCTTGATACTTTACATAATAAAGATATTCAAAAAGGTGATCTAAGTAAATACAGTGCAATTATATTGCCATCACAAAGTAGCAATGGAATTCTCAATGGTCATATGCCAAACACTATGCCTGAAAAGTATACTGGTGGAATTGGTTTATCTGGGACACTTGCTTTGAAAAAGTATGTAGAAAATGGAGGAAGAATTATTTCTTTAGATGCATCATCTGATTTTGTAATAAGTCAATTTGGTTTACCTATAAGAAACGATGTTTCTTCTATTCCTTCAAGTAGTTTCTTTATTCCTGGATCATTAGTGAGCATTAAAGTAAATAATGATCCATTAACTATGGGTGTTCAAAAACAATCTGTAGCATATTTTGTTCGAAGTCGAGCTTTTAGTATTATTGAGCTAAATAAAAAAGGTGAGGGTGGAATAGAACAAAGGAAACAGCCACCGTCTCAACCAGTAAAAGTATTAGCACGCTATGCTAACGATAATATTTTGCTAAGCGGTTGGGCTATTGGAGAAAAACAATATATCGGTGGAAAAATTGCAATGGCCAGCGTTTCTGTGGGAAAAGGAGAGGTAGTATTAATTGGATTTCGGGCACAACATCGTGCACAGCCAAGAGGAACATTTAAATTATTGTTTAATGGATTATACTAATCTTGCTATTTTATTTCAAACTAACTAAAAACAAAGAATCATTATGAAAAAAACATTATTATTTTTTAGTCTCATCGCTATTAATGCTCAGTCAATCACTCCTGAGCAGATCGAACTCTTAACATTTCGAAATATTGGTCCTGCTGTTGCAGGTGGAAGAATACATGATGTTGAAGTTGTGCCTAATTCTCCTGAAATAGTTTTTATCGCATCAGCTTCAGGAGGTATTTGGAAGTCCACTAGTAAGGGAACAATGTGGAAGCCAGTCTTTGACAATCAAGTTGTTTCTAACTTTGGCGATATAGCTATATCTAAATCTGATCCTAAAGTTTTATATGCTGGAACAGGTGAGCAGCAAAATAGGCAGAGCACAAGCTGGGGAAATGGCGTTTATAAGTCTACAGATCAAGGTGAATCTTGGACTTCAGTTGGTCTAGAGAATACATATCATATTGGAAAAGTTATTATTCACCCAAAAAATCCAAATATTGTTTATGTTGCTGCACTTGGTAATCTTTGGAATGAATCAAAAGATAGAGGTGTTTATAAGACCACAAATGGTGGAAGATCATGGAAAAAGGTTCTTTATATCAATAACCGTACTGGTGTTGTTACTCTTGAAATCGATAAGAATGACCCAAATATCTTATATGCTGCTGCCTACCAAAGAATGCGAAAAGTTTGGGGTTTTAATGGCGGTGGGCCAGGTAGCGCAATCTATAAAACCACTAATGGAGGTGGCAAATGGACAAAGCTTTCAAAAGGGTTACCTCCAGGAGATAAAGGAAGAATTGGACTAGCAGCATCTCGTACGAGGTCAAATATTATATATGCCACCATTGAGCATGCAGATTCAAGTGGTTTTTATAGGAGTGCAGATGGAGGGAATAATTGGAAAAGAATGAATAGCTTGAACCCACGCCCAATGTATTATAGTCATATTCATGTTGATCCTTCTAACGATGATATTGTTTATATGTTAGCAACTGAATTTTATAGAACTGAGAACCGTGGAAAGACTTTTTATCAAATGCCTACGCGTCCGACTTATGATGTAGGAGTTCATAGTGATCATCATTCTTTATGGATCAATCCAAAAAATTCAAATCATTTCTTTTTAGCTGGAGATGCTGGACTTCATGAAAGTTGGGATTATGGTAAGACGTATAACCGTTTAAATAATATACCAATAGGTCAGTTTTATGGTATGGGTGTTGATATGGATATACCTTACAATATTTATGGTGGCATGCAAGATAATCATTCATGGATGGGCCCAAGCTCTACTCGACATTGGTTAGGAATTTTAGCTGATGATTGGGTGCAGGTCGGTTTTGGAGATGGTATGTATCAACAACCTGATCCTAAATCTAATGTTTTATATAATGCATCTCAAAATGGTGGTATAATTCGAGTGGATCGAAAAACAGGAAATATGCAAGGTCTAAAGCCCGTTCCTCAAAACTCAGATGAAAAATACCGTTTTGATTGGGTAACCCCTCTTGCAGTTTCAAAACATAATTCTAAAAAGATTTTTTTAGGTGGTAATCGATTATTTATTAGTGAAGATGCTGGTGTATCATGGACTGCATCACCAGACTTATCAACTCAAACAAATAGAGATTCACTTGAAATAATGGGAGTTTTAGGTATTGATACTAAACTTTCAAGAAATGATGGCACATCATCATATGGAGAAATAATATCTATTTCAGAATCACCATTATGGGATAGAGTAATTTGGGTGGGCACTGACGATGGAAATGTACAAGTGTCTAAGGATGCAGGTAAAACTTGGGATGAAGTCGGTCAAAATATTCAAGGGTTACCATCAAATTCATATGTAAGCAGAGTGCTAGCTTCTAAAAAAGGACGCCCAATATCTTATGTCACCTTTGATCGTCATCGTGAAGGAGATTGGAAACCATATGTTTTTAAAACTGAAGATTACGGTCAATCATGGATAGCTTTACATAATGACTTACCCAGTGGTTCGATTAATGTTATTGTAGAGCACCCAGATAACCCTGATGTTTTATTTATTGGTACAGAAAATAGTGTTTTTGTATCAGTTAATGGTGGCTCTGATTGGACTAAATTAAAGGCTAATTTACCAACGACATTGTATGACGATATGGTAATTCACCCACGAGAAAAAGATCTTGTTTTAGGAACTCATGGAAGAAGTTTTTGGGTATTAGATGACACAACTCCGTTTGTTGAGTGGAATCAATCTCAAAATAACAATCTATTTTTATTCTCCATTCGACCAGCCACATTATTTTACTACTGGAAAGATACTTCTTATCGTGGTCAGGAAGAATGGGTTGGTCTTAATCCACCGTATGGAGCTCTAATTAACTTTGTTGTTAATAGTGATGCGGATTCAGCAAACATTACAATAAGTCGAAAAAAGAAGACTGTCAGAGAATATAAAATTGCAGTTAATAAGGGTAAGATAGATCAGATAGTTTGGGATTTAAAATATTCACCACCATCTTTTCAAAATAATGAACGTGAGACTGAAGGCCTAACTAAGCCAGATGACTCTCAATTATTGCCAAGGCCCCCTCATAGCCTTGATCCACAAGGTCCAGATGTTTCACCTGGAACATATCTTGTAACTATTTCCATAGATGACGAATCTTTTTCTCAAAAAGTTAAGGTGAATGGAGACCCAAAATTAGATTTGAAGGCAGGCGATTATAGGAAGCGTGAACTATTCCTAATTGATCTCCATGAATTTCATGAAAAAGTTTTTGTCAAAAATAATGAATTGAAGGAAACGGTTAAGGAATATGAAAAAACAATGGATGAAGATGATGATGAATTAAAAAATATGAAAGCTTTACAGAAAAAAGTAAATACCATTCGTTCAGGAGCAATGAGGTTAGCGAGTGAGCTACAAGGTGGAGGAGTTCGACAAGGGTCATTCTATCCTCCTACAGATACACATCAACAGCGCTATGGTCAGTTAGTAGGTCTGTGGGAAGAAGTTCAATCGAGCGATAATGAGTGATCTACCTGTATTAAAAAAAATTGGAATTATTTTTGGCTGGGGGATATTTAGTTATCTATTTAGTCAGTTGTTGCTAGATGTAGAACTCACGCAAAAAGGATTTTTTATTTTATTGTTTTGTGCTGGACTATGGATGACAGAGATTGTTCCCCTACCTGTCACAGCTCTTTTTGTACCTGTTTTAGCCTATTTTTTGGGAATTTTAGGTCCTAAAGCAGCAATGGCACCATTTTCAAATACAATTATCTTTTTGTTTATGGGCGGATTTACTTTAGCAGCTTTGCTTAACAAACATGGAATTGATCTATGGCTTGCAAATAAAGTTATGCGATTATCAAAAGGTAGATTGTGGCTATCTGTTGTCGGATTTTTTGCTGTTACAAGTTTCTTATCAATGTGGATGAGCAATACATCTACAACCGCTATGATGATACCAATTGCAATTGCTCTTATTGATAAACAATACCCTAGAATGAGAACTTTGCTAATTCTAGGGACAGCTTATGCTGCAAATATTGGTGGGAACGGAACAATGGTTGGTTCTCCTCCAAATCTAATTGCTGTTGCAGCGTTAGACCTTGACTTTTTTACCTGGTTTAAAGTTGGGCTCCCTACGACTATTCTAATGTTTCCTTTAGTTATTTTGGCGCTATGGCTTATGATAAAGCCAGAAGAGGATGCAGTCTTAAACCAGCTTGAAATAGAAAATTATGAATGGACCCCTCAAGCTAAAGGAACTATAGCCCTATTTATTTTTACTGTAATATGTTGGATATTCTCAAGTATAATAGGTCCATACCTTGGTTTAGAGAAATTTGACCAGATGATTGCAATACTTATCACAGGCTTAGCTCCTTTTTTTGGTTTAATTACTTGGAAAGAGCTAGAGAAAAAGATAGGTTGGGGAATATTGCTTTTATTTGGAGGAGGAATTTGCCTTTCAGTTGTACTGGCTAATACTGGAACGTCAAAGTGGCTGGCAACAGCTTTGTTAGGATCGATCGCAGGTGCACCAAATTGGGTCATAATCATTTCTTGTATTGCTCTAATGGTATATTTGACAGAACTATCCTCTAATACTGGTTCTGCTTCAATCTTAATACCTGTGATGATAGCACTTGCAGGTGAGTTTAACCCTGCTGTTACATATGCTTTAGTTTTTGGAGTTGGGCTTGCTGCAAATTGCGCTTTTATGCTTCCAGTTGCAACGCCACCAAACGCACTAGTTTATGGAACGGGCTACATTGCTCAAAAAGATATGATGAAAACAGGTATGATCTTAAATATTTTTTCAATTTTTATTGTATTTTTAACAGTTAGTTTGTTTGCTTAGCTAAGATGAGTTTCCTACATAAATCAATATTCGCAAGTATCGTTTTTTCTATACTTTTTATCGGCTGTCAAGAATCGAAAGATGCTGAAGAATCAGTTGTTATTGTTCCTAAAGATACTGTCAAAGAAGAAGTTTTTCCTAAGCTAGGTCATGATGCACCATATTATGCAGATTCTATGTATTATGGACGAGAAAAGTATGTAGAATACTATGCCGGAAATTTGCCTATAATTTTATCTGTTCCACATGGTGGTAGGGAAGTACCTAGTGAAATCCCTGATCGCTCTTATGGTACAATGGTAACAGATGATAATACCTATGAAATGTCCAAAGTAATTTTGGATACAATGGAAGCTCGCTTCGGAGCGAAACCTCATATGATTCTATGTAGATTGAAAAGAACAAAAATTGATGCAAATCGAGATAGTTTAGAAGCAGCACAAGAAAATAGATTTGCGCATAGGGCCTGGCAAGAATATCATTATTATATAGGTTCGGCAAAAAAGAAAATCGAGTCGGAATTTGGTAGCGGATTATTTTTAGATATTCACGGTCATGGTGCTAACCCAGATGGATATTATGATTTAAGAACCTGGTTAGGCTATTTAATGCCAGGGAGTGTTCTAGATCAAGCTGATGAAGAATTAAATACAAGTGAGAATTCAAATAAAACTAGTATCAGAGCTCTCGTTGATAGTTCATCTTTTTCATTTATAGAAGTTTTAAGAGGCAAGCACAGCTTTGGAAGTTTAATGGATAGTTTAGGCTATAAATCTGTACCTAGTAAAAAATATCCTGGGCCTGAGGGGTCACGCTATTTTTCCGGTGGCTATAATACCGCTCGTCATGGATCAAGGAATGGGGGAACTATCAGCGCTATTCAAATTGAAGCACCGAAACCTGGCATTAGAGAGAATCAGCAAACTTGGTCTAATTTCGCTAGTGCGCTTGCAACTGTAGTTGACGAATATTATTTTCGACATCTTGGACGAAGAATAAAGAATTAATTATTAGATAAGGTTTTGTAAAACTGTTCTGCAGCTGATGGAGCCATTCCTGCATTTGAGTGGCCGACATTAGGCACAGTAAAAATTTTCCAATTAAATTGAAGGCTGAGCTCTTCAGCTTTAGATTTTGCAGTAGTATAAAAATATTTTCCCCTAGCATAACGATGCGGACCTTGGCGCATTGCCTCATCTGTCTTCCTTAATGAAGAACTATTGGGGTCAGTATCATTTTCGCCTAACAAGATAACCAATGGTAATAAAAATTTTTCTTTAAGTATATTTTCATTTAAAGGGGAATTGTTTAGTCCATATGGAAAAGTCTCTTTGTAATGCGCTAAAGTATACCACCCAGAATTAGAAGGAATAATGATAGACGCATTCTTTGGCTCAGAAAAAAGCGCAAAACGATGTACAAATTGACCACCACCAGAGTGACCATAAATTCCATAGGTTTTTGCTTTTGTAACATTAGAATCCTGAATGGTAGAAAAAATATTTTCAATAAGATTAAATGTCCATTTTTCTGGTTCAGTAAATTTATCGTCTATAAACATTCCCCCTTGTTGATAATATTGAGAATTAGGATAGTATAATTCATTGATTTCAGGACAAACTATTAACATTTTATATTTTTCTGCTGAAGTAGCCCAGTCACCACAATAATTTGATGCATCTCGATTCTGTCCATGCATCACAAAAATTACTGGAATATCATCATTCGTATAGTCAGGCATATAGGTATAGACCGTTATAGGTTTATCTGATAGCGGCTCATAATCATTATATTCGAATTTTCCATATTTAAAAGGTATGAAGGAAGTATTTGCAATTTTTTCTTCTATTTTTTCATTACTATCTTCACAACCTGTCGATACTATAACCATAGTAATGATTATCACTCTTAAATATTTAAAGTGTTTGATATTCATGAATCCATTAATTTTTATAATTGGAAATATTAGATATTTTCATCGGTCTATTGTAATAAATTTATAATTAATCATTTAACAGGTATTCATATCAAATGAGTCAAAAGAAAAAAATTGTTATTTTGTCCCATGGAGCTTTTAATTATATCAAAAATAAAACAGGGAACATGTTAATTCGTTATAGGACTGATGAAGTTATCGCTCTGCTAGATAGAACAAAATCAGGCATGACTGCAAATGATGAGTTAGGATATGGAGGTAATATTCCTGTTTTAGATAATTTTGATGCCTGTATTGATCTTGAACCCGATACACTGGTAATTGGGAATGCTTCACAAGGTGGATTTATAAGTGATGATTATCGAGCTGAAGTGATTAAAGCAATTGAATTTGGCTGTGATATCATTAGTGGAATGCATCATTTTATCAACGATGACGTTGAATTTGTTCAATTAGCTGAAAAACATAATGTTTCACTATTTGACCTGAGACGCCCTCCGGATCCTCCTAATTTTCCAAAGGGCTCTTGGCATAAAAGAAAAATACCAGTTTTATTAATTGTTGGGACTGATTGTGATACTGGAAAAATGACGACAGCTTGGGAAGTATCTGAAAGATTAAAATCAAGAGGTCGAAAAGTTGAATTTATTGGCACAGGTCAAACTGGGATTCTTTTAAGTGGGGCAGGTGTGCCAATTGATGCTGTAAAAGCAGATTTTATGGCTGGAGAGATTGAACATTTAATTGATAAAGTATCTGAAGATACGGAGTTGATTATTGTCGAAGGTCAAGGTGCTTTGACGAACCAATATTATGCTGGCGTTACGCTTGGTTTACTTCATGGTGCGATGCCAGACTATATGTTAATGACGCATGATCCTGCGCGTGAACTAGATGTAACTGATTATCCAATGGCAACTATGAGACTGGTTATGGATATGCATTTAGATCTTATGAGTAATTTTAAAAAATCAAAATTTATAGGGATTAATTTGTTAACATTCAAATTATCTGATGAAGATGCGAAAAAAGAAATTGATAAGGTAAAAGAGGAGTATTCTATGGCAACAACTGATTTAATCAGATATGGTAGTAATGAACTTATCGAAACTATCGAGGATTTATTATGATTAAGAAAATATTTTTTTGTTTTATTTTATTTTTTGCTTCATGTGTATCTAACCTAAAGATATCTGATGGTTTTTACCCTGAATCATTACAAAAGGTAAGTCAATCAGTGAATGGGGTAGTTTCAACAGCTCATCCGCTTGCAACAAAAGCTGGAGTTGCAATGCTTCAAAAGGGCGGTAATGCCATAGATGCTGCTGTTGCATCTGCATTTGCTCTATCAGTTGTTGAACCATCTATGAGCGGCAT
>MDTG01147383.1_pt1 | contig 17055 bp, 14 predicted proteins | sample 811421 | NCBI WGS metagenome assembly MDTG01 (sample SAMN05326645, study PRJNA326480) | marine metagenome | isolation source: seawater | place: Pacific Ocean: South East | collected 2011
CTCCACCTTTGAACTTGGCGGGTGATTTTGGTGGTGGAGGGATGTTGCTTGCCTTGGGTGTGGTCGCTGCACTGTTGGAGGCGCAAAAGTCTGGTGTTGGTCAGATAGTGGATGCGGCGATGACCGATGGAGTGGCTGCATTGATGGCAGCCATTTACGGGATGCACGCGGCCGGTATTTGGACTGACGATAGGCAAGCAAATATCCTTGATGGTGGTGCCCATTTTTATAATAGTTACGAAACATCAGATGGAAAGTTCATTTCTATCGCTTCGATTGAGAAAAAGTTCTATGAAGAATTGTTGCAGTTAACGGGTTTTGTTGACCCAGATCATCTGGCTCATGCCGATAGGAAGCAGTGGAAAGTGAATAAAGAGAAAATGGCAAGCATGATTAAAGAAAAGACGAGGGATGAGTGGTGTGCTATTTTGGAAGGTACAGATGTTTGCTTTGCTCCTGTGTTATCGATAAGTGAAGCTCCTCACCATCCACATAATATTGCTAGAAAGACTTTTACCGAGGTGGATGGTGTCGTTCAACCTTCGCCAGCACCTAAGTTCAGTCGAACAAAATCAAAGATACAGAGTAGTCCGTCCTCTGTAGGAGAAGACACCAGGTCTTGTTTGGTTGATTGGGGATTTGAAGTTTCTGATGTGGATGATTTGTTTGCGAAGGGAGTAGTGAAGTAGCCTACAGGGTATTGGGCGTTTGGTATTGCCCTCGAAACGTGTCGAGGGCAATACTGCTATTTTTGCAAACCGACTAAATACCTCGCATTCCAACTTCCGCAGTCGTTTGGTGTTTGCTGGCTTCTGCACTAGGCCTGCTATCTATCCGCGAAAACCAAGCAGTCAGATTCTTGAGATCGCTGCTTATTGATTGTCCAACGCCTGTGCCGAAGTCCATGGCGCAATATAAGATTAAATCCACCATCCGCATCTCACTGCCGCAGATGTAGTCGTTGTCACCCATTAGACTGTCAAGCCAAGCTAGTTTTTCTTGTACAAGAGTTGTTAGTCCATCTACGGACTCAGGAATTAACCGCATTCTTTCTCGGAACATGTCTGCTCCTACGCCATACCGAAATCCATTGTACATGTGTTCGGTAATATTGAGTTCAACTCTTCTCTGCCACTGTCGGTGCATCGCTTTTTCTTTTGGGGTGGAACCTATCAACGCAGGAGTTGGATGGACATCTTCTAAATATTCGCAAATAGCTACGGTCTCGCCGATTACTGTCCCATCTTCAAGCTCTAATGCTGGCATTTGCCCGCCAGGATTTTTATCAGTGTAGGGTGGTTTTCTGTTGGCCATCCCCATTAGGTCGGTTTCGATAAAAGGTATTTCAATACCTTTTTCAAGTATAAACATTCTGAGCATTCGAGGGTTGGGCCCTAATGAATTATAAACTTTCACAAACTTTCCTCCGTAATGTAATTGGACATAAATTCCTAAACTATAGACAAGATACCACGTCTTCTGTCGAAACGCGGTTTATTTTTTTACCAAAAATAGGGTTTTTAGGAGCGATTTTACTACTGTTTCTTGGTGTTTTTTTGCCCAGCTTAAGTATTACTAACTTAGTTTAACTAACTAGAATCTCCTTAGTTAATGAAGTCGATTATAGTTCTTTTGTTTGTAGGTCCGTCCAGAAATGCTTGGAAGTCAGTTCCGTAGTAAAGGAGGTAAGAAGGAGTTCCGGAAAATGGTTCTCCTGTATTAATCTCATAAGCGTTTGAAAAGTCGGAGGCAGTAGCCATTACAGAGGGAAATTCATGTTGCTTTTCCTCTATCATAGTCTTAACTTTATCGACGGAAGATTCCTCGTCTAAACAAATCCCTAACACTTCAATGTCATTCAAAAGATCAGCATGTAATTCTGATAGGAAAGAATACTGATCTACGCAATGGTTACAATAAGTGGTCCACACGAATACGATATTCCATTTGCCGTTCTTCAACTGGTCTTTGAAGAGAACCTGTTCTCCTTCCAATGTTTGGATGTTAAGGCCTGGTTTCTTGGCTTCTGTTTTGATTTCTTCAGTTATTGCTTTAACAGAGGATAATAGGCTGCAAAATAATAGAGTAAATAAATATATATTCCTGCTGAGATTATTAACAAACATCTTTATATTTTCTCAATCCTGACCGGCATTCCATAGCGTTGTTTCAAAGTAACGACTGGAAGTGGTTCAATTGGATGGTTGGGTATAGGATGAATTCTGAATTTTTGTAATATTTTGGCTAAGACGAGTTGTACTTCGAGCATAGCCATGCCAGCACCTATACAAGCCCTCGGTCCAGCTGCAAAGGGTAAATATGAATAAGGATGTCTAGATTGTTGCTCCCCACTATCAAACCTACTAGGGTTAAATTTCTCGGGTTCATGCCAATAGTCTGGGTGTCGGTGCAGTCCGTAAATACTGATAGCGATATAGCTATCCTTTGGGATTCGGTATCCAGCAAACCTATTCTCTTCGTTACTTTTTCTAGCTATTCCCCAGACTGGAGGGTATATACGCATCGATTCCTGAACGACTTGCTTTAGGTACGGTAAGTCAGTTAAATTTTTTGCATCAGCCGCCTCGCCCTTCAGGACACTTTGCAATTCCTCTCTTAGATGATTTTCAACCATTGGATTTTCAGAAAGTAGGTGAAAGGTCCAGGCTAGTGCAGTTGCAGAAGTTTCATGGCCGGCTAACATGAGCGTGATGATCTCATCTCGCATTTGTTCTGCAGACATGCTCTCTTTATCCGCTTTAGCGTTGGCAGATATCAGTCTATCAACAATATCTCCATCACTTTCTTTTTTTTCTTCTTGGTGGGTGCTTATCAAGCTATCGACAATTTCATCTAGCCTGGATTTAACTTTCCGAAAATCCACATTGCCTGGTAGTGGAAGGTTTGGCCAAAGTCGAAATAAAGATTCAAGCTTCATCGGATTTTGATTGACGAGATCTAATATTTCCACCATCTCGTCGGCAACATAGTCGATATTCGCTCCGAACAAGGTTCTGCTCACTACTTGGAAAGTTATCCGACTCATTTCTTGGTCAAGTTGAACTACCTTTTCTTGATCATAGGTCTCCCATTGAAAAATTAGTTTGTCGGTCATCTCGTTTATCACCGTATCAAATTGATTGATAGACCGATTTCCAAAAACCGGCTGCATTACCCTTCTTTGCGCTGCCCATTGTGGGCCGTCATTTGTAACTAGCCCGTTACCCAACACGGCTCCAACAACTTTGTAATCTATAGTGCCTTTCACAAAGTGTGGCCATGCTTTCGTCAATATTTCCTTAACGTACTCAGGGTTCGCAATACATATGATCGGAAAATAAGGGCCCCAGTATCTGGACACGTCACCGTATTCTTTTATCAGATGCAACATATATTCTGGGGGAGACCACATTTTCTTCCCCGTCAGCAGTCGAGACCACATATTGAACCAGTCCTTAAGGGGAGGCCCTGGGGGAAGAGGATTGTTGCTGTGGGACATTTATTTAGCTAAATATTTCTGAGATTACTGAACGTACGCCATGAGATCAGGACCGGATCGAAATCCGGTCCTGATCCAGAAAGGGCGTTACTTCCTAAAGGCAGGTAAGACATTTCTCGCAAAGATATCCATACTCTTTCGTATAAGGTTTGGAGACAGTCCAGGTAAAGCCATTTGCATAACCATGTGAGTAAATCGTCCTCTGCTGACATAGTCGGCTATCATTTCCTTGGCATCATCGGGTGTTCCAACTATCGCGTCCTCCCCAAAAAAATTAAAAGCCTCAGCTTTAATCATTTCATCAACGGTAGGGAGTCCTTCCAGTGCCTTGTCATCACCTTCTTTATCGTTAGCTTCGGCGAACCATTTTCCATAACATTCCGTAAGATAATGCAAATGTTGAGCACACTCTTCCCAAGCTTGAGAACGACTTTGAGCCACATAGACAGCTCTCATAGTCGCAATATTGTATTCTTGGGGATTTCTCCCGGCGGCTGTAAGCGCTCCGTCGTAAGCAGCATTAAGCTCTGTTGGTCCGACGCTTTGGAAATGAAAGCCCATTTTTGCTGCTCTTTCAATGGCTTTCGGCGCTATAGCACCAAGCCATATGGGTGGGTGTGGCCTTTGAAGAGCAGGCGGGGATATCTGGATATCGTTTAAATAGTAATATTTTCCGTCTATTGTCACGGATTCTCCACTTAGTAGTTGTTGTACGATTGCCATTCCCTCTTGAAGTCTGCCACCACGTTCGGTGTGCGATATGCCTTGGTCAGAAAATTCTTTGCGTCGATAACCGAGGCCTACGCCTAGATCAAATCGGCCGTTAGACATTAGGTCAACGGTCGCAGTATCTTCGGCTAGGCGAACGGGGTTGTGGAGAGGGGCTAAAACTAGAAATGTGCCGATTCTCATGCGTGTTGTGCGTTGAGACACGGCGGCCGCTATCGGTAGCAGGGATGGTGAGTATCCATCGTCAACGAAATGATGCTCCGTGAGCCAAGCGTCGTCAAATCCCATTGCTTCAGAATCTGCTATAAGATCAAGGTGTGATTTATATAAGTGCTCCCATGGTACTTTGTTGTGGCTTGGGTTTCTGAAAGGCCAGAGCACGCCAAATCTTAAATTCATTTGTTTCTCCCCGTTTGTAAAAAATGTAGTAGTTTTTTATTGATTATTAAAGGTACAGCCCCTGTATTCGAGGCGCAAGTGTATTCCGTTTAAATTTTTCTAAATTAATCAGACTTTTTGGGAATAGTCGGGTTTCATAGAAGTTGGGTTTATTGAGACTTTCAATTTAACGATTAGCATCATATTATTTTGGTTAGGAGGGGCGTGGGGATTAGATTTAAACACTTTTCGGAAAAAGAGAGATAATTATGAGAATAATGCCTGTTTGGTTAATCGTAGTTTGGTTTGTGTTTTTTATGACGCCTGTTTTCGCTTTCGACACTTCTCGAATAGAGGATCCCGAAGTAAGGGAGTGTGCCAACAAAGCATTACCGTCCAAGACAGCCTATCAAATTCAAAGAGTTGAGGTTACGGGCTCTAAAGGTCACGTCAGAGAGTCTCTAAGGAAATTGTATTGGAGACGATCCAGTGATAATGATTCGAGGGTTTTAGTAAGAGTTTTGGAGCCTGTAGATGATAAGGGGGTTGCAGTTCTCATTAATGATGATGCTGACCGAAATATTGTAAATTATACGACTTACTCTCCCAAACTAAGGAGAGTTAGAAGGGTCACCGGAGAGTCGTTTTTCGGTTCTATTCTGGGCACTGACTTCACTTATGAAGATTTTTCCTTCTTCTACAGAGTTGATGAGAGGGAAGAAGTAGTAAGGGTGGAAGATTCTGAAGTAGACGGGTTTCCAGCGTATGTTTTGGAAACTTTGAAACCTGGTGAAGAGGCGACTTACAGTTTGGTGCGGTTTTTCATCGATCATGAATACTGTCTACCGACCAGGAGTGAATTTGTTGGTTTGAATGGCGAATTGAGAAAAGAACTCGTCATAGATAGATCAAGTATTAAGAAAGTCGATGATCGTTGGGTTCCCTATCGTACGACAATGTTTGATCTGAAGTTGAATACAAATAGCGTTTTTACTGTAGAAGAAGTTCAGATTGATCCAGATCTTCACGACGCGATGTTTGAAGTAACCAGTCTAAAAAGGGGTACCTTTTGATAGCTGATATTTAAGAATGTCCAGTCACTTGGATTCTATGGGAGACTTTTTTAAAAAAAAGCTTGTAACCATCCTGACGAGTTATCCTAAACTAATAGGGTCGGTTTCTGCCTTTTTACTCATAGTATCATTCCTCATCGTTTTTTCTGGGCCAGATCTCAGCCTTGGTGTCCGCGTCGATCCTTCCATTAAATCTTTGTTGCCAAATAGTGGTGAAGAAATAGATTTTCTCGAAGATGTTGAGGAACTATTCTCTAGTGATGATTTGCTGTTAGTAACTTGGGTCAGTGAAGAGCTTTTTTTGCCGTCTCATCTTGCAGCGTTCAAAGCTTTGAGTCGCAAAATAGAGCAGATACCAGGAGTGGAAGATGTTGAAAGCTTGGCAACCGCGATTCGAACTAGAGTATTTGAGGACTATACGGAAGTAAACCCTTATCTGGCGGAGTTACCAAAGACTAAAGAACAGGCTACCGAAATAAGGGATGCAATTGTCAAAAACCCTTTGTACAAGGGCTACCTCGTGTCTGAAGATGGAACTGGATTAATGATATCTGTAAGGTTCAAAAGAAACCTTACAGCTCAACAGTTAATTAAAAAGGTATCGCTTATTAATCAATACTCAGAGCAATCTGCATCTGGTATCGAACAGTTTCTTTCTGGTCCTCTATTTGTGCGATTAGAGATTAGTCGCTTATTACTAGAAGATTTATATCGCGTGATGCCTTTGGCAGTGCTGGTAACTTTGGTTGTTCTGGCGTTTGGATTTCGGAATATAAGAGGAGTATTGCTTCCTTTTCTATCAAATACACTGGCTCTGGGGTTAACTTTCTCTATTTTTATGTTGAATGGTAACCTACTGAATTATGTAACAGTCATCCTTCCACCTACAATCTATGTGGTCGGTTTTGCTTACTCAGTGCATGTGATGAGTGATTTTGAAAGATATGTCCATTCTCAAATTTCAGTGCTAGAAGCTGTAAAGAAATCTCTTGACGATGTGTTAGTGCCCGTCTCTTTGACCGCAATAACAACGGCTACTAGTTTTTTTTCACTGACATTTAGCGATATCGAATCGATTGAAACTTTTGGATCATATGCCTGTCTAGGCACTGTATTAGCTTGGATTTCGGCATTAATCTTCGTGCCAGTTGGATTGATTCTCTTTGGGTCTACGATGAAGAGTTCCGAAACAAAAACAGGTATTGATCAGCTAGTTCGATTACTAGCAGAGAATGCGAGATCGAGAGGTAAAATGGTTGTCCTCTCGGGTGTTTTGCTAAGTGTGATCTCACTATGGGGAGCCTTTCACATCGACGTCGGAACTAATTACTTGGAAAACTTTGCTGAAGAGGGGCCTGTGAGACGTGACTTTAATAAAATGAGTGATGTTTTTGCGGGGGCAGTTCCCATGCAAATTGTACTTTCTTGTCAGCAAGTGGATTGTTTTAAAGAGCCGGATGTTATTAGAGAGATTTTCAATTTGCAAAGTTGGCTTTATGAACAGGTGGAGATCGGTGGTGTATACACATTCGTAGACTATTTGGGTACTCTCGAAGAGGCTTTAGCACCAGAGAAAGTTGATGAAGATCCAGTCCCAAATTCTAAAGGTTTGATCAGTCATTATTTATTGTTAGGTGCAAGTGAAGACGTACGTAGGTTCGCAGATGCCTCCTATCAAAGTGCTCTTCTCCAAGTGCGTTTGCGTGTCGTATCTAGCACTGCAATCAATCAACTTTCTGATCGAATAGACGATAGATTAACTCTCCTCAATCAGGGGTTAGTCGGAAAAATTACGGGTAGTTCTTATCTAATAGCGCAAACGTTAGACGAAGTGACTCGAGGGCAGGTGTGGAGTCTAAGTACAGCAATAATTCCGATATTCGTTATTTTGGCGCTGATGTTTCGCTCTTTGTATTTGGCTGTCATCGCTTTGATTCCAAATCTTCTACCAATTATTGTCTTCTTCGGTGTTTTAGGTTGGGTTGGAATACCGCTTAATTTGACTACTAGCTTAGTTGCTTCTGTAGTTTTAGGTATTGCCGTTGATGACAGCATTCATTTTTTTGCTCGACTAAGGCAGAAAGTTAGAAAAGGGGTGAGCCGTCCCTTGGAGTCGACAATTGCCTCTGTTATTAGACCCGTTTCATTTACTACCGCTGGATTATCATTCGGATTTATAATGCTAATATCGGGGCAGCTTCTCAGTCAGGCGGAATTTGGTTTATTAGTAGCTTTCACACTTGTTGTCGCCTGGCTTTTGGATTTGACGTTTACTCCGGCTCTCGCGCATTGGACCAAGATGGATTCTAATAGATTTGATTAGTCGATTTACTTAACTAGTATGATTTTTATTTTTTTATCAGATCTAGATACGGCAGAGAGGTTATGGATAGGAGAACTAAAAGACCACCAATAGATTGCTGTAAAGAAAGTACCTCTCCGAAAAGTATCCAGGCCATCAAAATGGCAAAAACTGGCTGAATATTCGCTCCCATGCCGGTCTTGAGCGCGCCTACTTGAGCTATCGCGTACAGGTACATTGGGGTACCTACTGTCTGTAAAACTGCAACTCCAATAGCACCCCCCCACCCTAGAGCAGAGTTTGGTAAAACGACTGCTTTTGTAACTATGCCAACGCCTGCTAGTACAAATAAGGCCATTAAACTAAAATAAAAAGCTGACAAAAATGGGTTTATCTGACGAAAATATTTTGCAACCAATACTGCATTAACGGCGGTTGAAATAGAGGCTGTGAGGGCGAAGGTAACCCCTCGCCAATCTAATTTTTCAGGAGCATTGATTAGCATCAACATCAGACCGAGGAATGCTACAAATACAATTGTTAATTTCATTTTTGTCACTGACTCGAGTCCCAAGGCAGCAACGATTAGCGCGATTAGAACGGGGAAGGTGAAAAAAATCAGTTGCGCCATGCCGATTGATATGAACTCGATTGCACCTATATTGCCGTAGGTCATTGCTGCCATGAGAATGCCGTTGATAGCCCCGAACTTCCAAAGCATTTTAGGTAGTTTCAGTTCGATTTTCGTCAATTTTATCCCAATAAATAAAACGAAGACCATTACTGCGGACCTCAAAAGAGAAACCATGAGCCCGTTTGCTCCTCCATCATAAGCATATCTAGAAGAAACAGCAGCGGCACCTAGGACTATGCCAGCTAGTACCGCGACCCCAACAGCTAAGTTATTTCTGGGAGGTGTAATTATGGGATGAACCTACAGACTGTCGACTTCTTTCTTTGGGGCATGATTTTGGCCGAACTATCAAGAGATGTTAAATCCGACATATCCATTCTCAACCACTTGCTCACATTTTCGTACATATTTTGGAAAGCCGCCTATATAAGGCATAAACACCCGAGGTTTACCTGGTATGTTGGCTCCCAAGTACCAATTGTTGCAGCCGGTGTACAACGTACGACTCGCAACCTCGTTCACATGCTCTACCCAATCATTTTCTGCTGAGGATTCTGGATCAATTTGTTTTTTATCATTGTCTTCTAGGTATTGAATACATTCACCGATCCAATCTACATGTTGTTCGATACCTACTACCATGTTGGCTAACACCGAGGGACTCCCCGGTCCAGCGATAATAAAGAAATTTGGGAAACCGGCGGTGCCGAGACCTAAGTAAGTTTTTGGTCCAGCTTCCCATTTTTTTCTTAGTGTTAAGTTATTTCGTCCTCGAATATCGATCTTATCGAGCGATCCAGTCATCGCATCAAATCCAGTAGCGAAAATTATTGAGTCCAGTCCATACTCTCTCTTAGCAGATACAATTCCATCCTTAGAGAGTCTTAAAATTGGCTCATCCCTAGAGTCGACCAGGGTAACATTTTCACGATTAAAAGTGGTGTAGTAGCCAGTGTCTGAACAAGGTCTTTTACATCCTAAATAATGATCCGGGATCAGCTTTTCCACCAAGTCTTTATCTATAATAGTTTCTTGAATTTTTTCCGTTAGGAACTTCTTTGCAGTTTCATTTGCTTCTGGGTTTGTAGCAATATCCTTAAATGCGCCTAAGAATGATAATCCGCCTATTTCCCAATAATTCTCGTACGCTTCTTTTCGTTGTTCGGCGTTTACCTCCAAGGCAGAGGCGCGATTCGGGGGTCTTTGCGCAGCGAGAGGTAATTTGCGTTGTTCCCGTCTAAGGCTCTGATAAGACGCTTTTATTTTATCCAGTTCGGATGCCGGCATCGGAGCATTACGAGCTGGGACCGACCAGTTAGGCGTTCTCTGAAAAACAAAAAGTTGCTGGGCTTGAGACGCTACAATGGGCGTGGCTTGTATGGATGATGAGCCCGTGCCTATGATGCCGACATTTTTTCCAGAGAAGTCTATTTCTTCCTTTGGCCAATTTCCTGTATGAAAAGCCTCACCTCTATAATCGCTGAATCCCTCTATCTTTGGTATGTTTGCAGACGATAGGCAACCAGTTGCCATGATGCAATATTTTGATGAAAAGATCTTTTTTGATCGATTGGTTCGTATTGCCCATTTTTTCTCAGTTTCGTCAAAAGTTGCTGATTTGACGCGGGTGTTGAAATCAATATAGTCGTATAAATCAAATTTCCCAGCTACGTGTTCTAAGTAGGACAGAATCTCAGGTTGCGCGGCGTATCTTTCAGACCAATTCCATTCTTGTTCTAGTTCTTCAGAGAAGCCATAGGAGTACTCCCAGCTTTCAACGTCACATCTAGCTCCCGGATAGCGATTCCAATACCAGGTTCCGCCCACGCCACTTCCTACTTCAAAAGCTTTTACTGAAAGTCCAATCGTTTTGAGTCGGTGAAGCATACATAGACCAGCGAAACCAGCACCAACAATGATTGCATCGTAACTTATACTTCCTTCCTGAGACTTGTTTGACATCTTTCAGATCACCTTTTTTGATTTTTGATTATTTTCCTTCGTTCGTTGTTATGATGCAACAAAAAGGCTTTCAAAGTTGCATAAAAAAACCCGCTCAAAAGAGCGGGTTTGATGATAAAAAAGGATTGACTAATTGTTACCAGCTGCTAGACACCGAGAAGATAACCGCTTCGGTTGCTTCTGAGCTACCAGCTTTGCCAACGCCGCTTTCGGCTTCGGTCCAATTGAGATCTAGGGTAAACATTCCTATATCGTAGCTTCCGCCAACCGAGTACATAACATAGTCGTAACCATTTGCGGTCGTTTGATGTCCATCTACATCCATATAACCAACCATTACGTAAGGAGATATACCCAGTTTGGTGGTGAAGCCTAAGGTTCCGTGAAGCCAAATACTGTCTCCATCTTCCCCGTAGTAATCAGGCGAATAAGCAAAACCGGCTGTGATTGAGGGTTTCATAGGTGTATAGAATGCATATCCTAAAGAACCGTACACCTCTACGTAATCTTGCTCCCCCGCTCCATCATCATCGCCTTCTTCTGGATAGTAGTAAAACAAGCCCCCAATATCCCAATCTATACCGTTGGTAAAAGAACCTGTGAAACCGCCATATAGATTAGTTTCTATCTGGGTCCCGTCAGCATTTCCTGTATTAAATTCCACACTCGATGCCCAAGTGCCAATATAGAATCCACTTGGTTCATGCGCGTAATCTATACCCACTTGAATAGCTGGATCTTCGTTGCTTTGAGTGATACCCCGAAACACGTACTCTGATGCCATCATCATGTTAGCGCTCCATACATGGGGTGATGAAGCCGTTTCTGCATGATCGTCGGCAAAGACATTGCTTCCTATGATAAGTAAACATAGTGTGGCGCTTACGACTGTTCGAGAGCCAGCGGTCCCTAACTTATTCAATATTTCTTTCATTTTAATTGTGCCCCTTTATAGCATTAATTAATAACATGATTAAAAGTTATACCCCTAGTACAGCAACAATCGAGCCAATTCATGGTGAATATCCAATCAATATGCTTTCTTTATATTAATCAAAATGTTAAAAATATAAATAGTGATAATTTGGTTTTAATAAATAGTCCCCTAGTCGGCAGAACTTTAGAAATTGCACTGCAATAAAGCATTAAAAGGAATCTGTTTGGGCAAAGGATCGGCCGAGCAAAAATGCTAGACAAAAAAACCCGCTCGTAAGAGCGGGCTAAATCAGCCGGACTGCTGGTTACCAACTGCTAGAAATCGATAATACGACTGCTTCGCTGAGTTCTTGGTTTGCAACAGCATCTGCACTATTTACAGCCTCAGTCCAGTTAAGGTCGATTGTAAACATACCGATATCATAGGTTCCTCCGATTGAGTACATGACATACTCATATCCATTGGTTGCTCCAGTTAAAGCATCTCCCTCGACATCAAGGAAACCGACAGTTACGTAAGGTTTTATTCCAAGGTCTGTTGTTACGCCAACCGTGCTGTGCAGCCAAATGCTATCTCCATCTTTGCCGTAGTAATCTGGGGAATAAGCGAATCCGAAGGACATCGTTGGTTCCATAGGCGAATCGATAGAGTAGGCAAGAGAACCGTAGACTTCAACGTAGTCTTGTTCTGCGCCGTTATCGTCATCTGCTTCTTCGGGATAATAGTAGAATAATCCACCGAAATCCCATTCAATTCCGTTCGAAAAAGCACCTGTGAATCCGCCATACAGGTTCGTCTCAAGTTGCGTTCCATCATTAGATCCAGTGTTGAATTCGACACTAGACGCCCAGGTTCCCACATAGAAACCGCTAGGTTCGTGCATATAGTCGATTCCGACTTGAATCGCAGGATCTTCGTTACTTTGGCTGATTCCTCGAAAAACGTACTCAGTGGCCATCATCATGTTAGCGCTCCATACATGAGCGGATGATGTCTCTCCGTCTGTTCCGTCTGCAATCGAGTTATGGCTAAATAAAAAAGATGTGACCACTATCCCAAGGAAAGCGCCCAAATTAGGTTTTTTAAACCTATTCCATATTTCTTTCATTATAATCATGCCCCTTTAGTTGCATTTAGTTATCTAGAAAAAATTTAACTAGAATGTACTATCTGGTAGTTTGCCGGGCTGAGTATTTTTATTTTTGCTTGCTCTTTTTTTTGAATACTTTCGGCAGCTTTTAATACTTTATTCCCGAATATATCCTCAGAAGCAAATGAAAAACAGAAGCCTCTTCTAGTAGTGGGCAGGCGTTTTTAAACGGCCTTTCCACCAAAGAGGTTTAGATGATCTTCCATTCAATTACCTGTGTTTAAAAATAGGCAAAAGGCTCCGAGGAAGTTGGATTAAATCGTGTCACAAAATTGGTTTGTATGCAACAACTGGTTGTGATTAATCCCACAAGAAATTAGTTTCTTTTTTGCAATCTCTGGTGGCCCTTATTTCTTTCAGACTTTTCAAAACTTAGACCTAAAAAGCTTCGACGTTTTTCTTCTTCCTGAGGTTTAACCTCCGCCGTCAACTTGTTCACCACAGTCTCTGGATTTCCCTCATTCTTCTTCCTTATTGTTGCTTCATAACCAAGCTTGCGCTCGCACATCATTAATGCAGCCCGCCTAGCGAGTTCTAGAGTATTCGATTCTATTTTTCCAGGAGATTTAGATTTTAATTCAGCAATGACACTAGCTGATTCTGCTCGGCATTGAATCGTGTCTGCTGAGATGGGGCTGGTTAAAGATAGTGCCAGTAAAAAAATTTTCGGGGATGTTAGTTTTCTGTTCATCTTTTAGTTTCCGGGTTTTTTCTTAGCAGACTAACATAATGGAAGAAGCAATCAGAAATTTTGGTAGAACAAAAGAAGGCGGCTTCAAGGAAACCGCCTTTACAAAGGCCCGGATTAAGGTAGAGAACGAGGCACCGGGTTGACAAAACTCCTGGTCAGCGGAGTTAGAATTTGTACTTAAGGTCAATTTGAAGCAATTCCTGCTCAACGCCTGTGTCATCATCTTCTGTGGCATAGAAGTCCAAACCGAGGGAAGTCTTCTTATTTATTTTATATCCTATGGCAAATTCATGACCCTTGATTCCGGTGTCACCGTTAAACCGGTCGGAATCTGGTAGGAAGTCGGGGGCTGCGTTGTGTTCAACCTTAGCGTAGATATATTTAGCTTTCCATGGACCTTTTTTCCATTTGAAGCCAACAGCATAGGCTGTATCCTCACTGGTGCTGGTTTCAATGTTATTGTACAAATCGCCAATCAAGGCCACTTTTCCTAGGCTCGTTTGAGAGCCTAATTCCCAGCTAGTTCCAAAAGCACCTAGGTTGTCATCGGTGTTCGTGCCGGCGGAATGTTCTTCATCTAAATTCATTTCGCCGAAGGTGTGATACTGAGCTGCTACTTGCCCGTAAAAATTTCCGCTTTTGAATTTCTGTCCAAGTTGGACATAAATCATGTACGGATCGTCTGTTGAGCCACCTGCCTCATCTATGACCAATATTCCCGAACCGAGATAGGCGCTACCTAGGTTATTGTCAATTTCGTACTTTGCGGCAAACCCTTCTGGATTTACGTCGCCGTCCCACATAAGGTCGGTCGCATTCCAGAGATATTTCTTACGTTTAAATTTACCGCCAACGGCCATCAAATTATCTTTTTTATATTGTAGGTAAGCATAGTTCATTCGAGCATCTTTAGTTTCGAAGGTGTCGTCGAAAGTCTCATTAGTGGAACGGGGGTCGTCTCCTCCTGAGGCTATCCCTATGCCGGCCTCCCATTTATCCACGGGATTACCAATAATACCAAATCGTGCTCTATAACGACCGCGGTTCCGCTCTATTCCACCGTCAGTGTCTTGCCATTGATAGCGTAACCTGATGTCCCCTTTAACTTTTACTTTAGAGGCCCATCCTTCAGCTTTCTTCAGCTGTTTGGCCAGAGTTTGGTTGGTGTCCGCCTTAATGGCTTCGATATGCTCTTTATCTGCCTTTGACGCATTCACGAGAAGCTCGTACTCATTTTGAGTAATAGTTCCCTTATCTCTGAGAATTTTTAATAGATCCATCATCGTTTCGTTTGCTGCAAAACTAGGAGATGTTATAATTATCAGTGTCAGAAACACACTCATTATCTTGTTAACTGTTGCTCTCACAGAATCATTCCTTTTTGAAAACATAGTTTTATTTGCTTTATTCCTACTTGTTTGAGAAATTGTTAATAATTTCTATGAGGGAAATTTATACCCGGCTCATTACAATCCCATGACGAATTCGCGAACCAAAATTAAGTAGGAGTATTTTTAGATGGTAGAAAATATCAAAGGCCATCACCATAGTGATGCTTTGAAGCCCAAAGTAATTAACCAGCATCTGAATGCTGTTTATCCAGCGCTGGTTTTACTAGCTGGTATGGAACTCGATTTATTTTCTTATTTGAGTGAGGCCCCAAAAGGGGTTGAGCAGCTAGCTCAAGAGATGTCGCTCAAGGCGTCAAAATTGAGACCTTTACTATATGCTTTAGTTTCAGCAGGCCTGCTAGAGATTAATGATGATTTATTTTCGAACACCGAAGAAGCACAAGAGTTTCTGGTGAGAGGTCAGCCTAGATACTTTGGCGATAGTTACAGTACCTATCAGGATTTATGGAAATCTACGTTATTTACTGCTCAGTCTATTAGACAGGCTATTCCATTAGCGAAACATGACTTTTCCAATATGACGGCAGAAGAGCTTTACGGTTTTATAATAGGTTTAGATTCGGGGGCGGCTGCCACGGCCAGGAGACTGCACAAGAACTATGATTTTTCGCGCTATAAGAAGGTATTAGATGCTGGCGGCGGCTCTGGAGGCTTGGTAGTTGAGCTGGCAAAGTTATGCGTCGATACAGGCTTTTCTTTGCTAGAACTTCCCACTGTTGCAGCAATAGCCCAAAAGCGTATCGCAAAAAGTTTTTTGGATGATCAAATAAGTGTAATAAAAGCAGACTTGACTAAGGGCCTACCTAGCGAGCAGTCCTTTGATGCTATTGTCCTAAGATCTGTAATTCAAGTTCTTGGACTAGAACAAAGTCGAGTCGCATTAGGAAACTTAGTGAAATGTTTATCAAAGGGGGGAGATTTTTTTGTAATTGGTCGTGTTTTGGAAGACAATCGGTTGGAACCAGCTGAAGCAGTTTCAGCCAATGTTATGTTTCTTAATATTTATGATTCTGGAGGATCTTTTACTGTTAGCGAATATCAGCACATTTTTAAGTGTTGGGAATTTATATTAAAAGAACGGACATCTTTATCAGGTGGTTACATGATCATGCGTTTCGCCAGGGCTGAGAGCTAAAAGGCGGTCAAATCCCTATGAATGGTTGAAGCAGCCTAGGAATCCAATGCTCGAACTTTAATTTTCCTTCGGTGGCTACTAATGACACACATTCTTCTTTTCCGACGATTATTGGCTGGTGTGCTCCTTCTTCATCCGACTCATGAAGATCTCCTTTGGAATATATCTGAGAAGAACAGGCATATGAGCCTTTTAGAATCAGAGTTAGTTCTTGCCCATCGTGAGAATGAGCAGGGAGTTTAGCTCCTGGCTCGCCTCTTATCATCCATAATGAGCTGTCCTTCTCGTTTCTGAGTTTGCATACTCTGATATTTTTTCCAGCTTTTTTCCAAGGGAGAGCCTCAAAGCTACAATCTAGATAAGTGGAAAATAGATCGCTTAACTCGCTACCCTTTTCCAACCCTCCTACTCGGGATAGCCTAAGTGAGGAATTGTCTTCTTTTCTCAACTCAGTTTCGTATTCTTGACATATTCGTAAACCTTTTTTCCGTAAATCAAGATCTGTCTTGCGGATGACGTGCCCTCCTTGCATCATTAGTTCTCCACCAAGCGATTCCATGTCTTTCACGGCTTCTCGGCACTCCTTGCAGGTGCTTAAATGTGCTTGTATAACTAAGTCGGCGATGTTGGATGTCGTGCCGAGGGTGAAGTCAGCTAAGGTAGACATACTTGGGTGGTGGTTTAATTCCATTATTGCTCTCTTTAAATGTTTTTCCGCAATCGCTGAAAGGCTAGGCGGGTTCTGGATTTTACGGTACCAATTGGAAGTCGTAAGGTATCGGCTACCTCACGGTGAGACATGCCCAAATTATATAACATCTGTAAAATTTGCTTTTGTTCCTTCGGAAGTACTTCTAACATATCGGCCACATTCAAAGTAGTTGAGAAGTTTTCACTACCATCGTCAACGGCATCATCCAAGTCGGAGAGCAACTCTAATTTCTTCTTGCCAGCCCTCTTTCTGTTTGCAGAACGGAATTCATCAATCATTTTGTTTCTGACTAACGTATAAATCCAAGTTCTGGCTGCTGATTTCGATTCGTCAAATAAGTGGGGTTTAGTCCAAACAGTTATCATTACTTCATGAACAATATTCTCACTGTCTGTCGCTTCCACTCCCTGCCCCCGAAGCCAGCCCTTCAGCTTGGGAACC
>MDTG01225668.1_pt1 | contig 17055 bp, 19 predicted proteins | sample 811421 | NCBI WGS metagenome assembly MDTG01 (sample SAMN05326645, study PRJNA326480) | marine metagenome | isolation source: seawater | place: Pacific Ocean: South East | collected 2011
AGTTTCTTTAGTTTTTCGAGATATGTTTGCTTTACGTTTCATAATTTTTATAGGTATATATTCATTATTTCCTTATATCAATAAAAGTAATTAAGCACTTGAACTAAAAAAATTAGTATCCATTTAAGAATCATGACTACTATAGTATTAGTAAGAAAAAATAACGATGTTGTTGTTGCCAGCGATGGTCAAGTTAGCATGGGAAATACTGTAATTAAAAGTACTGCAAATAAAGTTAGAAAAATTGAGAAAAGAAATGTGATCGCTGGGTTCGCAGGATCTACTGCTGATGCATTAACTTTATTTGAAAGATTAGAATCAAAATTAGAAAAACACGCTGGAAATTTAACTAGAGCAGCTGTTGAATTAGCGAAAGATTGGCGAACCGATAAATATCTTAGAAGATTGGAGGCACTAATGGCAATTGGAGATAAAGAAAAAAGTTTTATTATTTCGGGCACAGGTGATGTTTTAGAACCAGAAGGAGATGTTATTGGAATAGGTTCTGGTGGAAATTATGCTCTTGCAGCTGCAAAAGTATTAATGGATACAAATCTTTCAGCTGAAGAAATTGCAAAAAAAGCAATTAAGGTAGCTGCGGATATATGTGTTTTTACAAATAATAATATTAGTGTTGTTAAAGTATAATGGAAAAATCAAACATAAAAACTTTTGTTCCTAAAGAAAAAAAAGAAGAAAAACCAGTGTTGACTAATTCTCTTTCACCAAGAGAAATTGTATCAGAACTAGATAGATTTGTTGTTGGACAAAACAAAGCAAAAAGAGCTGTTGCTATTGCATTAAGAAATAGATGGAGAAGACAAGCATTAAAAGGCGATATGAAAGATGAAGTTCTTCCAAAAAATATTTTAATGATTGGTCCTACTGGAGTTGGTAAAACAGAAATATCTAGAAGATTGTCAAAATTAGCTGAGGCACCATTTGTGAAAGTGGAAGCAACAAGATTTACTGAAGTAGGTTATGTTGGAAGAGATGTTGAACAAATTGTTAGAGATTTAGTTGAAATCGCAATAGCTATGGAAAGATTAAAAAAGAAAAAAGAAGTTCACGCGCAGGCCCAAAAACTTGCTGAAGAAAGAGTTTTGGATTCTTTGGTAGGAGCAAAAGCAAGCGTTGCTACAAGAGAAAGCTTCAGAAAAAGACTAAGAAATGGAGACTTAGATGATAATGAAATTGAAATAGCTGTTAGTGAAAATAATCAAATGCCGTCCTTTGAAATTCCTGGAATGCCAGGTGCTAACATTGGAATGATAAATATTTCTGACATGCTTGGAAAATCAATGGGACAAAAACCAAAAAAGAAAAAAATGAGTGTAAAAGAATCTCATGAGATTTTAATTAATGAAGAATCTGACAAACTAATAGAACAAGACAAAATTATTAAATCCGCAAAAAGTTCCGCAGAAAATAATGGAATAGTATTTTTAGATGAAATAGACAAAATTTCAGCTAGAACAGATAGAGTAGGTGGTGATGTGTCGAGAGAAGGAGTACAAAGAGATTTGCTTCCATTAATAGAAGGAACAACAGTTAGTACAAAATATGGAACTATCAAAACTGATCATATTTTATTTATTGCGTCAGGTGCTTTTCAACTAGCTAAACCATCGGACTTATTGCCGGAATTACAAGGAAGATTACCTATAAGAGTTGAGCTTGATTCATTAAATAACAATGATTTTAAAAGAATATTAAAAGAACCAGATAATAGTTTAATAAAACAATATAAAGCACTTCTCAAAACAGAAAATGTTGATTTACACTTTACTGATGATGGAATTGATACTATTGCAAATATTGCCAACGAAGTAAATTCAACAGTTGAAAATATAGGAGCAAGAAGACTTCACACAATAATTGAAAAAGTTTTAGATGAAATAAGTTTTACTGCTACAGACAGAACTGGTGAAAAAATTACTATTGACTCAGATTACATTAAGAAAAATCTTGGAGAACTTGCTAAAGATACGGATTTGTCAAAATTTATACTATAGTTTTTTTTTTAAAAATATATCAAAACTACCTTGGTTGGGACTGTTAATAGCATCATAATTTATTTTTTTTATAAACTTCATTAAATCAAAATTATTTTTTATATAATTTGGCACAGAATATTTCAAAATACTTAAATCAAATGATTGATAAGGATTATTTGTATTTTTTGACCTTGATCCCTTTCCTGTAATAATAATTATTTTATTTACACCTTCTATATAGCTTTTTTTAATAAAATCTTTAATTTTATTGTTAGCATCTTCTAAATTATAACCATGTAAGTCAATTGTTTTTTCTATAAAATTGTTATGAGTTTTTTTTTTTATATATTTATCTTTATTTTCTAACTTTTCATTTCCTTCAATGAATTTTTTCCAATCCTTTTTGTCTTTATTTGAAATTTTTTTAGTCAATTAAACTTGAGTATCAACAAGTAACCAGTTTGGATTATTTGAATTTATGTTTCTTGAAAATTTCCATGTGTCCGTAACTTTTTTAATTTTGTCAGGGTCTCCTGAAATAATTTTTTCATCTTTATCTTTAACACATGATATAATTTCACTTACAAAGTTTACTGTAACTTCAAGCATATTTTGATTTTGAATATGATCCTTAATATCTGCTGAACTAATACCAATAAACGTGGTTTCTGATGATAAATTTTTACTTTTTCTAATTTTGATTGCTTCACTAAATTGATCAAATACATTTTTATTTAAAAGATATTTAATTTCCTTTAAATTGCCCGATGCAAAATTTGTTATTATTGTTTCATAAGCAATTTTGGCACCATTGATAAATTCTTTTTTTGCTTCTTCATCAAATTTGCTAAAATCTTGCATTTTTTCTGATTTTTTTATAGGCACATCATGAGGAAAGCTTGTCGATATATCTTCTTCAAAACCAGTTTTTTTACCTAAAATACCCCTTAATCTTAAAAATATAAACCCAGCTATCATTGCAAGAAGTATTATATCAATGTATTCAAAACTATAATTCATATATATAGAATAATATTTACTATGTTGTTAAATTTCAACCTGCAAATTAAATTTTGACAAATGAACACAGCTTTAATTCTAATAATATTTATCCCTTTAATAGAAATTTACTTATTTATTAAAATTGGAGCACAAATCGGTGCATTTAATACTGTTTCTTTAATACTAATCACAGCTATTATGGGTATTTATTATGCAAGATATGAAGGCTTAAACACTCTGAAGTCTGCTGTTAACCAATTAATATCAAACAAAATTCCAATTTATGAAATTTTATCTGGTGCAGCTTTAGCAATTGCTTCTTTGTTGTTAATTCTCCCAGGTTTTGCAACTGATTTTATAGGCTTGTTATTAATTATTCCTATTACAAGAAAATTTTTTTTAAAAAATTTATCGACAAAATATAAACAAAGTTATAAATCAAATGATCCAATTGAAGGTGAATACAAAGATCTAGACGATAAAAATGGAAAATAAATTTAATATTTTAACAGAATTTATCAAAGATATGTCCTGTGAAACTAAAGATGCACAAACATTTCTTCATGTAAAAGATGTTATAAAAAATTATCATCTTGATTTTGCAATTAAAGCAAAACCAATGAAAAATAAACTTATTGAAGTTGATACAACGTTAAATTTTAAGGATCCGAATGAAACAGATAAAAAAGCATTTTTTGAAATAGTTTATACTTCAATTGTAAAAATAGATGATGATGTAAAAGATAATAATTTAAAAAAAATTTTACTTTGTGAAGTCCCAAAAAAAATTTATCCTAAGCTTGAAAAGGCATTTATTGATATGTTACATAATGCTGGATACGAGGAAATACAGCCAAATAAAAAAATTGATTTTGATGAGTTATTTTTAAAAAATAATTCTTAAAAAAAATTCTTTTTTAAACTTTTAATTAAAAAATTTTTGTGTTTTAACATTTCTGGTTCTGTTATCCGAACAATTTTTTTACAATAATCTGAATATTTATTTAAATCATTATTTTTAATTTCTTTATCATTTAAAAAATTTAATTTTGGTTCTTTTTGATCAGTAAGATTTATGTAAACTTTACTTAGCAACTCACAGTCGATAATGGCTGTATGTTTTTTTCTTCTTGAATTATCTATATTGTATCTCTTACATAATGCATCAAGACTTAAACCTGCTCCTGGAAGTCGTTCTCTAGCAATTTCTAATGTATCAATAACATTATTACTATTTATTTTATTTTTTCCTATTAAAGATAATTCATTATTTATATGTGCTATATCAAATTCAGCATTGTGTATTATAATTTTCTTATCCAAAATAAAGTTTAAAAATTCATCTGCGATATCTTTAAATTTTCTTTTATCGGATAAAAATTCATCTGTATATCCATGTACTTCAAGTGCTTTTTCTGAAACTTTTCTTTCTGGATTTAAATAAGTATGAAAAATTTTTTTTGTTGGTATTAAATCGTCTAATTCAATACAACCAATTTCAACAATTCTGTGACCTTCTTTAACGGACAATCCAGTTGTTTCTGTATCTAGAACTATTTCTTTCATTTATTCAAAATTTTTTTTTTTAACATTTTAACATTTTTTTTTACCATTAAACTTTTAAAATTATTTTTTATTATATAGTCTGATTTTTTTCTTTTTAATTCTAAAGGTAGTTGAAAATTTTTAAGAATATTTAAAATTTTGACGTTATAATTTTTTCTTTTCTTTAAATTTTTTATTATATCCTTTTTTTTTGCATCAATAAAAACTAAAATATAATTTTTTTTATTCAACTTATTCTCTAACAATAGTGGAATGTCTAAAATAACCATTTTTCTATTTTTATATTTAGTTAAAAATTTTTTCATTCTTTTTCGAACTATAGGATGAACGATATTTATGATTTTCCTAAGATTGTTTTTTTTTTTAAAATAGCCTCGCCTATATTTTTTTTTTTAATTGGAAATGTAGAAATAAATTTTGGTAATATTTTTTTTAATTTTTTAAAACATTCTTTATCATTAAAATAAATTTGTTCTACTTCTTTGTCCGCATTAAATACTGGACAAAAAAATTGTCTAGATACAAAACTTTTACCTGAACCTATGTCTCCTATAATTCCTATTTTAATCATTATTCAATAAATTTATCACTTCATCATTTATCTCGGGCATTACCTTGTGCCAAATAGTAAAAGCTTGATGGGCTTGATAAATGAACATCATTTTTCCATTTTCCACCCGATTGCCAAATTCTTGGGCTTTTTTTAAAAAATTTGTTTTTTTTGGATTATAAATAACATCAAAAAAAAATTTATTCGATCCTATTTGATTATAATCTATTTTAATATCGTCATTTTTTTTTAATCCAATACTTGTAGCATTTATAATCATGTTAACATCCGAAGGTATATCTTCTCCCCAGTTGACCACGTCTACTTCCTTAAAAATTTTTTTTAAATGTTCAGCTTTTTTTTTTGTTCTATTACATACAGTAATTTTTAATGCTCCCATTTTTTTTAGGCCAAGAATAATTGAAGATACAACTCCTCCTGCTCCAAAAATAAAAATTTTTTTATTTTTAACATCATATTTTAAATATCTAAGCCCAAGCTCAAAGCCTCCAATATCTGTATTGTGTCCCATTATTTTATTATTTTCCATATAGATAGTATTAACTGACTTGGTCTCGTTTGCTTCTAAAGTTAACTGATCAATATAGGGAATAACTGAATGTTTAAATGGAACTGTTACATTTATTCCATGAATTTTTTTATCTTTAACTTCTTTTATAATTTTTTTTATTTCATTTTCGTTAATTAATTTTTTTTCATAAGTTGCATTTAAATTATATTTTTTAATCCAATAATTGTGAAGTTTCGGAGATAAAGAATGTTCTATTGGATTTCCTATTACTAAATATTTTTTAATCATAAAGAAGATAAATATTCCTTAATTTTTTTAATTGGTAGGCCCATTATTGTGTTTTTATCGCCTTCAATTTTAGAAAAAAGTTTTTTACCCTCACCTTCTATTTGATATACATTATATGCATATAAAGTTTCATCGTTAATTTTAGATAAATATAATTTCAATTCTTCCAATGTCATTTTTTTCATAGTTAATTCTGCTTTGTCTGTATAGTTCCATATCATTGAACCATTTTTAGAAATACAAACAGAGCTAATAAGATGGTGTTTTTTTCCGTTCATTTTATTAAGAATTTCTAATGCCTCATTCCTGTTTGAGGGTTTAGAAATTATTTTTCCATTTAAATCTATAACACTATCAGCTCCTAAAACTAATTCTTCGTTTTTCCTTTGACTTATGCTATTTGCTTTTAGTTCAGCGAGATTTTTTGATATAATTTCAGGTGAGGCGCCTTCACTTAACAAACTTTCTTTTATAGGATTTTCATCAATATTTGATGGCAGAACATTGCAATTAATTCCATTTTTTTCTAAAATCTCTTTTCTAACTTTGCTGTTAGAGGCAAGAATTATTTTATGCATTTTTTTTTGTGATCTCGTATATTTTGATTACTGATGCTGCGGTTTCTTCTACTGATTTCCTAGTTACATCTATGACTGGCCAATTATATTTTTTAAAAGTTTTTTTTGCATCCTCAACTTCTTTTTTTATTTTGTTTAAATCCACATAGTCGGTTATCTCATTTTCTTTGATGGAGTTCATTCTATTTTTTCTAATATCATAAAGTCTTTGTGCTTCACTTGTTAAACCAACAACACATACTTTTTTTGGATTTTTTTTAAGAAATGTTGGTACTGATTTTTCATCAACTAATGGCACATTTGTAGTTTTTAATCCTTTGTTAGCTAAATATATCGACGTTGGTGTTTTGCTAGTTCTACTAACTCCCATTAATATTATATCAGATTTATCTATTTCATTAATCATATTTCCATCGTCATGATTCATTGTGAACTGTATTGCTTCAATTCTATCGTAATATTCTTCATTTAAAATATGTTGACCACTTGGTATATGTGATGCTTTTTGATTAAGAAGTTTCGAAAAATTTAAAATTAAATCACCCAACACTCCAAAGCATGGTATATTTATTTTTTTTGCCTCGGTAGCTAAAAACTTTGCTAAATTGTTATTAACTATAGTATATAAAATTATTGAATTTTGGCTGTTTTTTGTTTGTTCCAATATTTTTGTTATTTGATTTTCGGTTCTTGTAAATGAATATTGATGTACTTCATATTCAAATTTTTCAAATTGCGCTTTTAAAGCTAAAAAAATTCGATCCAAAGTTTCTCCTGTTGAATCTGATATTAAATATATATTGTGTGAATCTTTCATGTAAAAAATGTGTAAAATTGTAAATAAAGTCCTTTAATTTAAAAATTTTAAATTTATTTAAAAAATTATTATTATTATTCCCATTTTATTAACATAATAAAACATGTTGATAAATTATATACATAAAATTTAATAACATTATAAATTAGTGTAAAAATATATAAATAATCTAACAAAAACGATATTTATTATGTTGATAAAAACTTGATAAAATCTTAACAAATTATAATTTCCACTATTCACATGATATACAAATACTAATAACTATAAATATTATTATTTTATTATGAGCTTAATTCAAGATTGTATTCTTAAAAAAAACAACAAAATACCTGTTTGGTTTATGAGACAGGCTGGAAGATATTTGCCAGAATTTAGGGAAATTAGAAAAAAAAATCCAGATTTTATTAAATTATGTTTAAATAAAAATCTAGTTCCTGAGATAACTCTTCAGCCAATAAAAAGGTTTAACTTATTGGATGCAGCAATAATTTTTTCAGATATTCTTATGATACCACATGGACTTGGACAAAAAGTAGAATTTAAAAAAAATTTTGGTCCCATATTAAATGAAATAGATATTAATAAAATTGAAAAAATTAATGAAGTTGATTTCTCTAATATTTTACTTCCGGTTTATGACTCTATGAAAATTATTTCGAGCCATAACAAAATCAAAGACAAAGATACAATTGGTTTTGTTGGAGCTCCCTGGACTTTATTAGTTTATATGCTTAATAAAAAATCTCCTAAGAAAAAAATAGATGAAAAAATTTTTAAAAATAATTCTTTAATTACTAATTTACTTAATATCATTGATAAATTTACTAAACTTCATATTAAAAATCAGGTAGAAAGTGGTGCAACTTTAATTCAAATTTTTGATAGTTGGGCTGGTTTATTAAGCAATGATAATGAAATATCAGAGTTAATATATTCTCCCACCGCAAGTTTAGTTAATTATACTAAATCACTCAACGTTCCCGTTATATGTTTTCCTAGAGGTATAAAAAATTATAAATTATATTGTGAGAAAGTTTCTCCTACAGTTATCAACATAGATTATGAAGTAGATCCTAAAAATATAGTAAATGAAATAAAAATTCCTGTTCAAGGAGGTCTTGATCCTAAACTACTACTTTCTGACAAAGATATTTTAAAAAGAGAAGCTTTAAAATATTTAAATATTTTTAAAGAACATCCATATATATTTAATTTAGGCCACGGTGTATTGCCCGAGACTAAACCAGAAATGGTTGAGTATCTAATTAATATAATAAAAGACTTTAAATGAGCAAAGAACATCCCAAAATAAATTACGGAAAAACAGGCGTCCTTTTAGTGAATTTAGGCACACCAAACTCTACAAGTTGGTGGGATATTAGAAAATATTTAAAAGAATTTTTGTCAGATAGAAGAGTTATAGAAGTTAATCCTTTTTTGTGGAAAATTATTTTAAATCTTTTCATATTAAATTTTAGACCAAGCAAAACAGCAAAGGCCTATAAGAAAATTTGGATGGAAAAAGAAAACATATCACCACTAAGATATTATACTGAAATGCAAAAAAAAAAATTAAATGAAAAAATAGAGAATAAAAATATTATTATTGACTATGCCATGAGATATGGAAGTCCTAGCATTAATAGCAAAATGAATAATCTTCAAAAAGAAGGATGTGAAAATATTATTATTTTGCCTTTATATCCTCAATATGCTGCATCAACAACAGCAACTGTTTGTGATGAAGTTTACAGAACTTTAATGAAAATGAGGTGGCAACCAAGCTTACAAATTATTCCTCATTATGATTCTGAACCACTGTATATTGAGGCATTAGTAAAAAGTTTAAACAAAAAAATATCAGAAATAAATTGGAAACCAGATTTAATAATAGCTTCTTATCACGGTATTCCAAAAACATATTTTGAAAAAGGTGATCCATACCATTGCTATTGTCAAAAAACTTCACGTCTTTTAAGTGAAAAATTTACAAGTATTCCAATTAAAACTACTTTTCAATCAAGATTTGGACCTCAAGAATGGTTGCAACCATATACAGACAAAACATTTGAAAGCCTAGCGAAAGAAGGAAAAGAAAATTTACTGGTTATTTGCCCCGGTTTTTCTTCCGATTGTGTTGAAACATTAGAGGAAATTTTAATTCAAGGAAAAGAAACTTTTATAAATTTTGGAGGTAAGAATTTTGATTTAGTTCCATGTTTAAATGATAATGTTGATCACATAAGTTTGTTTGAGCATTTAATTAACAAGCAAATTCAAAAATAATATGAATACTTATTTGTTATTTAAATCGTTACATCTTATTTCTGTAATATCATGGATGGCAGGACTACTTTATTTGCCAAGGATTTTTGTTTATCACGTAGAAAATTTAGAAAAAAAAGAAGTAACAAATATATTTAAAACTATGGAGAAAAAACTTTATAATTATATAATGATGCCAGCAATGATATTGTCTTGGATATTCGGTTTTTTATTGATTAATTCGATAGGTATTCAAAGTTTTGCTCAAACTTGGTTGCAAATCAAGTTTTTGCTAGTTTTTTTTCTTACAACTTATCATTTCTATTTGGGGAAGTGTCTTGTTGACTTATCTCAAGATAAAATTAATAAAACTTCAAAGTTCTTTAGAATTATCAATGAAATACCTACAATTCTATTAATAATAATTATATTTATAGTGATATTTAAGCCAATCTAAGGTTGAAAAAAAATAAAGAGTATATATATAATATGTTATCTTAAATAAAATCCCAAAATGAATATACAAGAATTAAAGAAAAAAAGCTCAGAACAACTCATTAGCCAAGCAGAAGAATTAGGAATTGAAAATGCAAGCACATTAAGAAAGCAAGAAATTTTATTTGCTATATTAAAAAAACTTGCAGAAAAAAATGAAGAAATAACAGGAGGAGGAGTGCTTCAGCTCCTTCAAGATGGATTTGGTTTTTTAAGAGCGATAGAGTCAAATTATTTACCAGGGCCAGATGATATTTATGTAAGTCCAAATCAAATAAGAAAATTTGGTTTACGTACTGGTGATACAGTAGAAGGTCAAATTAGAGCCCCAAAGGACGGAGAAAGATATTTTGCACTTCTTCAAGTAAGTAAAATCAATTCAGAAGAAACTGAAAAATCTAGACACAAAATTGCATTTGATAACTTAACCCCACTTTATCCAAACAAACAATTAGTTATGGAAGTAGAGACAAATAAAACTTCTAAGCACATTGACTTAACCCCAAGACTTATTGATTTAGTTAGTCCAATAGGAAAAGGACAAAGATCTCTAATTATTTCTCCGCCAAAAGCAGGTAAAACTATGATTTTACAAAGCATAGCTAATTCTATTACCGCAAATCATCCAGAATGTTATTTAATGGTTTTATTAATTGATGAAAGACCCGAGGAAGTTACAGATATGCAAAGAACTGTAAAAGGAGAAGTTATTAGTTCAACTTTTGACGAGCCAGCCCAAAGACACGTTGCTGTTGCTGAAATGGTTATAGAAAAAGCAAAAAGACTTACTGAACATAAAAAAGATGTAGTTATTTTATTAGACTCTATCACAAGACTAGGCAGAGCTTACAACGCAGTTATTCCAAGTTCAGGCAAGGTTTTGACCGGAGGAGTTGATGCTAACGCTTTACAACGACCAAAAAGATTTTTTGGAGCAGCAAGAAATATTGAAGAAGGAGGATCTTTAACAATCATTTCCACAGCGCTAATTGATACTGGGAGTAGAATGGATGAAGTAATTTTTGAGGAATTTAAAGGAACTGGAAACAGTGAATTAATTTTGGATAGAAAAATATCAGAAAAAAGAATTTTCCCTGCAATCGATATTACAAAGTCGGGAACAAGAAGAGAAGAATTGTTATTTAGTAAGAATGATTTACAGAAAATGAATGTGTTAAGAAGAATTATTGCACCAATGGGGACAATGGATGCTATAGAGTTTATAAATTCTAAATTGAAAAATACTAAAAGTAATACCGAATTTTTTAACTCTATGAATAAACCAGGTTAATTTATAATTTTTTTTAACAGAAGAAGCTCATTTTTGTAATTTTCCCATTGTTTAACTGAAGACTTGTAAATAGGTTGTCTTACTTGCGCTAAGCTTGCAGTTGCTACTACTTTTTTATTTTTATGAAAATTTAAACAATTACTATCCCATTTTACATTACAAAATTTAATTAATTCTTTAATTTTATCCTCAGAATTTGTTATTAAATTTTCATATTGAATATCAAATATTTTATTTTTAAAATTTATTTTCCAAAAACTCATTAAATCTTTGTAGCAATTGTAATAATTGCCTAAATTTTCTAAATCGTAACTAAAATATAACTTTTTTGAAGCAAACCAATTCTTATAATTTGACCAACAAATATCCATTGGATCTCTTGTACAATGAATAATTTTACATCCTGGAAAAAGTTTTAATATTAATCCAATCCATTTAAAATTTAAAGGAGCTTTATCAACAATAAATTTTTTATTAGTTTTAAATTTTTTTAAATTATTGTTGTAATAAATTTTGCTTTTAAAAAAAATATCTTCTTTATAATCATTTATATTTGACTCAGTAAAATCAATTTCATTTTTCATAAAATGTTGACTAGCAATATTTTGTATATAATTAAGTTCTCCAGCACCATAAATATTATTATGTGATGATAAAATTTGTTCAATTAAACTTGTTCCAGATCTAGTCATTCCTACAACAAAAATTTTATTATCATCATTGCCTTTATGATTTTCGTATGTAAAATGTGAAAATAGTTTTTTAATATTTATAAAAAGTTTTTTTTCTTCTAAGAAGTTATATTTTATTAATGTCTTTTTTATTTTGTTTCCTCTATCTAAATGGTAAAATGCTTCTTTGTATTTACCAATATCCTCATATGCCTTACCAATTGCAAAATTTAAATGTGATAAAGATTCCATATCAAAAGTCTTTTTTAAATTTATTTTTTCTTTCATATGTTTTAAGTGTTTAGAGTCTTTATTATATTTTATTATTAAACTTAGTGATTTATCAGCAATTGTTTTTGTTTTATCTAATAATAGGCATTTGTTAAAACATTCTTCTGCTTTTTTAAATTCACCAGCTTGTTGGTATGCATTTCCTAAAGTAAAATTCGCATCATAATTATTTTTATCTTTAATTAAAATTTTTTCTAAAATATTGATTGATTCAGTTGCATTATTTAATTTTAATTTTAAATTGGCCAAATTTATTTTTGCAGGAATATAATCCGAATGTAATTTTAATGCCCTTGTTAGATATTCCTCAGCCTCTTCATACTTTTCAATGCTGGTATAAATTAATCCTAAATTATTTAAAACAGATTTGTCATTTGAATTAACTTGAAAAGCTTTGTTTAGATAATTTAGAGCTTTATCATGTTCACCTAAATTGTGATAAGATAAAGAAACTAAATTAGTTAATACATTTAGTTGTGGATTCTTTTTTAATAGAGGCAAACCTTTGCTAATTACCTCTTTATAATTTTTGGTGCTATAAAAATTAACTAAAATTTGTAATTTTTCTTTTATAATATTGATGACATCAGTTTTATTCATATTTAAAATGATTTTATAAATGTTTTTTTTAAACTAATATTTAAAAAAAAACATGAAATATTACTATTAATCATGAAGTTATTGTGGAACACAAATAAAAGCTTAAATACTTTTTGGGGCAATTATCATGCTAATAATTCTAAAGAATGGATTTTTAGTATATTGAAGAAGTTAAATATTAGTGAAATTGACAATTTAGAGGATATCCTAAATAATGAAAAAATTATTATTGTAGATTCAGAGTTATCTAACAAAAAAGATTTTTATAAAAATTTATTAAATAAAACAAAAAATATTTTTTTAATCCATCTTGGAGACGAAGGTGGAACAGAAAGTAGAAATTATATTTATAATAATTGTTTGCATATTTGGAGATCATTCTGTTTAGGTGAATTTTTTAATAATAAAAAAGTTACGTGCATACCTATAGGATATAAAAATGGTATTACCAATAATTCAAAGAAAGTGTTGGATAGAAAATATAATTGGTCATTTCTAGGAACTACCCACGGTTCCAGTAGATTTGATTTGCTATATCAACATCAGAAAATTAAGAATGGGTTTTCAAGAACCACTAAAAAGTTTGCATCGAAAGATTCTTTGGGAGCATCAGAATATTATGATATTTTAGCTAACACGAAATTTCTACCAATTCCCCATGGTTATTATCATCCTGAAACTTACAGGCTATACGAAGCTTTAGAAAGTGGTTGTATTCCTATTATTGAAAATCCCCATAAATTTTTTGATAAATTTTTCCTAAACAATCCTTTATTAAAAATTGAATTATGGAAAGAAAGTCCAATACTAATTAATTATTATTTAGAAGACAAAGTTAAAATTTATGAATTATCAAATAAGATTATTAGTTGGTGGGATGAATATAAAAAAAACTTACAGAATAATTTTAAAGAGATCATAAATGTTTAAAATAGATAAATTAAAAAAAATTTATAAATCTATAAATAGTGAAAATTTTGATTTAAAAAGTGAACTTTCCAAATGTCGTAAAGAATATGATTTAAATCCAGAATATTTATATTTAATGGGATTACATTTAAAATATGAAAATAGAATATATTTAGCAATAGATGCTTTAATATTGTCATTAAAAATTGATTATGATGAAATTTTTTTACTTAAAAAAAATTATGAAAAATGTTCTGACGAACTAATCAAGGAAAAAATAATGTTGTTAATTAAACTCTTCAATGAAATTGATAATTTAAAATTGATAGAATTAAGTAATAATTTTAAGGGAAATGACGGAATAATAAATGTTTTAGATTTACTAAAAGCTATTATGCCTGGAATTAATTTAAATAACCCAACTTTTTCATCTCGAAAGTAAAATTTTTTTCAATTTTTACTCTTATATTTTCTGGTAATATTTTTTCCCAGTCATTATTTTTTCCTAAATTAAAAAAACGAATTTTATTTCCTTGTTTACTTGTTTTACCCTCGTCAAATTTATTTTGATCTTCAAGGGATTGTAGGTTTTTAAAAGATGATGTTTCTATTGCATTTTTTAGTTTTTTTTTGCCAATTTTAATATTTAGTATATTTTCTAAATAAATAACTAATTTGTTAAATTCTTCCTCAGGATTTTGAATTAAATTTTCATATTTAATTATAATGTAATTTTTTTTAACTTTATTCCAATAATTATAGTGTGTTTTCCAAGAACTAATTAAAGTAGGAAAACTATTATCTGGGAAATGTTTATTTTTCAAATCATCGTTCTGAAGATTATAAGTTAACCACTGTCTTTCGCTTAAAATAAAATCACAAGATTCGTCAATATTTTTATGCCCCCAATGATTTTTAATTGATGTCACAATATTTCTGGGATCTCTTACTATATGTATAATACCCAATGTATTATTATAGTTAGTAAAATTATAACCCAAAATATTCGTGCAAAGAAAATGAGTTTTTAAAAATTTTATTTTATTATCGAGATTAATCTTATCCTGTGAAGCTATTAAATTTGAAAATATTTTTTTTACATCGTTTTCTTTTTTTACGTTAATATTTCTTGGATTATCTATTAGATCATCAAAATGACTTATAAGAGGGTATTGATTTATTTGTTTTAAGTTTTCTAAGTTAACAATTCCATCATCCGAATATAATATTGAAGATATAAATACTCTTAACCATGTATTGCCACTTTTAGGATATGATGCGATCCAAATAATCATTAAAAATATTTATATCTCTATTTGAAACAATATATTATATTTTATTTATGACTATATATGCTCTTTCTAGTGGACCAGGTATTTCTGGTATTGCAGTAATAAGAGTTTCAGGCCCTGAGACTAAAAAAGTAATAGAAGTTTTAACAAAAGGTAGATTTCCAAAGCCACGAATAGCAACATTAAAAAAAATCAATAAAATCAACACAAATGAACTAATTGATGAAGGCATAATTATATGGTTTCCTGCTCCTGAGAGCTACACAGGTGAGGATATGGCAGAATTTCATGTCCACGGTAGTAGATCTGTAATTCAAACCCTCCATAGTTCAATTTCCCAAGTAGAAAATTGTAGACTTGCTGAGCCTGGAGAGTTTACTAAAATTGCATTTCAAAATAATAAAATAAATTTACTTAAAGCAGAAAGTATAGCTGATTTAATTTCCTCAGAAACAGAAATTCAAAGACAACAAGCTATTAAAATAATGTCTGGAACTAGTTCTACTAAATTTAACTCATGGAGAGAAGCTTTAATAAAAATTTTATCGAATGTAGAAGCCCAAATTGATTTTCCAGACGAAACTTTACCTGAAAATATTTTAAAAGATATAAAACTCAAATCTGAGGAAATTAAAAAAGAAATTAAAGAAACTTTGAACGACCAAAAAGTAGGTGAAAGAATTAGAGAAGGTTTTAGAATAGCAATTGTTGGTCCTACAAATGCCGGAAAGTCCAGTCTACTAAATTATCTTTCAAAAAGGGAAGTTGCAATTGTATCTGAGATAGCTGGCACTACTAGGGACGTAATAGAGACACATCTTAATTTAGATGGTTTGCCCGTGGTAGTTTCAGATACTGCTGGAATAAGAGAATCAAAAGATGAAATTGAAAAAGCAGGAATAAAATTAGCACTTAAAAGAGCTGAAGATGCAGATTTGAATATTGTTGTAATTGAGCCTAAAAGTGCCTATTTTGCTGGTTTTTTAAAAGATTTAATATCAGATAAGTCTATTATAGTTGTAAATAAGTCCGATTTAGGAGTTGATGATTTAGTATATGAATTTAAAAAATTTAATCCATTATACATTTCAATAAAAAAAGAAATAAATCTTGATAAACTAATATTAAAAATTAAAGAAAAACTTAAAGATCAATTTATAAATTTTGAGGATATTTTAATTACCAGAGAAAGACACAGGCAGCATCTAGAACAGTGTGTTGCACATCTAGAAGATTTTAAAAATAAAAATGAAATTCAAGATTTTGACAAAGCCGCAGAAGATCTAAGATTAGCTACCAGACATTTAGGAATTATTGTTGGAAAAGTTGACGTTGAAGAGATATTGGGTTCAATTTTTAATGATTTTTGCATAGGCAAATAAGCATTGAAAATTAAGCTTTTTAAAAGAATTTTAACTGATTTCTTGTAAAAAAATACATCAATTATAGATTATACTAATGAAAAATGATTTGTCATTTGATGTAGTAGTAATTGGTGGTGGACATGCCGGATGTGAAGCAGCTACAGCTTCAGCACGTCTTGGAATTAATACTGCTTTATTCACTCATAAAATAGATACTATAGGGGAAATGTCTTGTAATCCCGCTATTGGAGGTTTGGGCAAAGGTCATCTTGTAAGGGAGATAGATGCACTTGATGGTGTAATGGGATATGTGGCTGATAAGTCTGGAATACAATTTAGACTGTTAAATAGAAGCAGAGGCCCAGCAGTTCGAGGACCTCGAACTCAAAGTGATAGATCACTATATAAGAAATATATGAAAGAAAAACTAATAAACTATTGTAATTTAAGCATTTTTTCAGATACAGTAATAGAGTTTATATTTGATAAAAACGTTATAAATGGTTTTATAACTCAATCAGGAAAAAAAATTAAAACATCTAAA